>Ga0228711_1005446_pt1 | contig 19358 bp, 10 predicted proteins | sample MedpolnodulmetaG_2_FD_177996 | JGI IMG/M metagenome (GOLD analysis project Ga0228711, IMG submission 177996) | Root nodule microbial communities from Medicago polymorpha collected in Santa Monica, California, United States - brown nodules | ecosystem: Host-associated > Plants > Roots > Nodule... | reverse complement strand
TTACTCATGCACCGCCAAAGATAACTAACATTATAATTAAAATATATGTTTTGAAAAAGTGGATCCAGAGAGAATCGAAGGAGGTTACATAAATTCATAAGCTCCTTGTTAAGCTGGAGGGTAAGCTAAAAATTTAGGCTTATTAAAATATGGCATAAGTAGCTTATGAAACTATGATAAGCTATTTTTATTTATTTATCCAAACACCTTTAAAAAGGCTTATGGGAGTAGATAAGCCCACATAAGCTCAAAATAAGCCAATCCAAATGGGGCCTATGTCTTGCTAAAAAACAAACCAAAGATGTTTTGGAGCCAAACGAGACAACAAAGTTGGGTTAGGTACACCAAGATCAAAACATGGTTCACTATCAAAATACTAAATGCCAAAATAAGTTGAATAAACAAAAAATTAACTTGAAACTAATCAACTTTCTCCCATTAAAAATTGGGATAAGACTAAAAATCTAGTGCTGTGTACTTACCCCGTGTTTCCGTTTTTCAATATTTTCCTTCATCAAGCTTTGTAGAAAATAATTTTAACGGTGTTTTAAGATTCATTAAGCTTCAGATCTTCAAGGGAAGACAATGGCCTATTCGCTGCCTTTATAAAGGAGGTTGGGTAAAGTTAGGCCAAGGATGGAATTAATTTACACTAGAGAACAATTTAGAAGAAGGTGATATCTGTGTTTTTAAACTACTAGGAACTAGAGAGGAATTTTTGCAAGTTACTTTGTTTCGTGTAAAAGAGGATGAATCTATTAGAAGGTTAATTCACTTAGTTAGAAAGTTAGTTTGAAGTAATTAGTTAGTTAACTTGTGAATTAAGTAAGAACTTAACTAGCTTACATGTGGGTAAAGTAACCATCCCTTACAAGATCTATGATCCAAAGAATAATAAGGCAGTGTTCAGCAAAGATGTTAAGTTTGATGAGTCGAGAAGCTAGCACTGGAAAGACAAGGCATCAGGTAAATCTGACAATCAGTTTTGTTTGTCAGAATTTGAATCAGATGAGCATGAACCTGAAGAACAAGTAGAGAATGTTGAAGTTTTAGAGGAAGGAGGTGTAAACAGGCCAACTAAGAACATTCAACCACATCAAAGGTTGAATGATTATGTGAGATTCCTTGATACATCTGTAAGTGATGATGGTGATCTAACTCAGTTAACAATGTTTGCTGAAAATGAGCCAGTTACAATCGAGCAAGCATTCAAGCAAAAACACTAGAAAGAAGCAATGTTTTATGAACTGAAATCAATAGAGAAGAATGACACTTGGAGGTTAGTTCATTTGCCTCATAATAAGAAGTGTATTGATGTGAACTGGGTCTTTAAGACTAAGTTGAAGGCATATGGTCAGATAACAAAGTATAAGGCTAGACTAGTTGCAAGAGGTTTTCTGCAGAAGTATGGTCAAGATTACTATGAAGTATATGCTCTAATGGCCAAGATTGAAACAATCAGATTGATTGTTGCAGTAGCTATTAGCAATAACCGGTCAATGTAACAACTTGATGTAAAACCAATTTTCCTCAATGGTGAGTTGGAAGAAGAAGTTTATGTGAGCCAACAACCAGGTTTTGAGATAGATGGGAAGCAAGATCATGTGTATAGATTGAAGAAGGTACTCTATGGGTTGGAGCAAGCTTTGAGAGCTTGGAACAAGAAAATTGATAGTTTCCTTCTTCAGTTGAAAAATGTGTGAATGAGCATGACATATACTGCATGAATTCTACTAATAAGCTTAAGCTGATTGTGTGCTTAAATGTAGATGATGTGATTGTGACTGGAGACAACGAAACTGAGATATAATGTTTCAAAAGGAGTATGAAGAACCAGTTTGAGATGTCTGATCTAGGTAAGCTCACGTATTTCATGGGAATTGAGTTTGAGATGAACTCACAAGGAGTTGTGATTCATCAGAGGAAATATGCACACGGCATTTTGAAAAGATTGAAAATGCTAAACTGCAAGCCAATTTCTACTCCCGTTGACACTTGAGTGAAGATAAATCTAACCAGTGATGAAAAGGAAGTTGATTCAACCATGTATAAGCAGAGTGTGGGGTCTTTGAGATACTTGTACCACACAAGACTTGATATTAGGGATGAGCATGGGAGCCGAAACTACCCAAAACCCGCCTAAACCGATGCTCATTTTAATTAAACAGGTGGGTCGGGTCGGTTGTCGGGTCCACAAAACGAACAAAATCGAGTCCATACAGTTACCAACAATCGACTGCGGTTTCTGATTTGAGTAATAACCTCTTTCCCCTAACCATTATCTTATATCACATGCAAAGAGTTCACTTTATGTCACTTGTCAACTAGTATTATATTATAGCCAGGGGCGGATCCAGACAATGTAGTCATGCGTAGCTAAATTATCTTTGCAGGTTTGATCTATGCAGGTTGCAAGACAATTTTTATGATAAACTTTTTAAAATTAATAATTTGAAAAAATTATTGTATAAGTGAGTTGAACCGAAGACATGTGCAAGAATATAAAACTGCCTCTGCCGCTAGACCATAGAATGGAATGTGATATATGTGCACATACATAGTATATAATCAATATTTTGAAGACTAGGAAAAAAAAAGAGTAATAATCATGTGTGGCTATAGCCACACTTACCTATAGTGTGGATCCGCCCCTGATTATAGCCAGCTAAAATTCTACTACCAATGCTTCTTGAGATCACAAAAGCATAGTAGCACACTGCCAAGTGCTCATGAATGGCTTTTCCAAGCTACACATTTGAACTTTTGCTCCAACATTTTTCAAATATTATTATTTATTACTACAAGCTGTTCATTAATTTATTTTATTCTTTTATATTTTCAATAAATAAAAAACAATTTTTTGGTGTTCTTGTTCTTTGTAGAGAGACTCTACCGTCAACTGTAGTAACCATTCCTTTATATCCTTTTCTTTTCCTTCTCTTTGTTTTCATTTACATTTGAGATGCTCATAACCACTCAAACCCGCCTGAACGACCGCACAACCGTCAAACCGAGACCCGCCTAAACCGAACCCATCCATGGTCGAATTTGGGCCTGAATATGGTTTGTTCGATTTCATCTCGCATGGATTTTCATGGCCCGAACCCACTCGGTGCTCTACCCACCTTATATAGCTTATGGAGTAGGTCTGATCAGTAGATACATGGAGAAACCTACTACTTCTCATCTAATTGCATCTAAGAGGATTATGAGATTTGTGAAGGGAACTTGCAATTATGGTATACAATACATAAGGAATCAGAATAATCAAGCTTATGAGATATTTGGTTATTCTGATTCAGACTGGAATGGAGATAAAGATGGCAGGAAAAACATTGCAGCCTATGTGTTCATGTATGTAAATGTTGCAGTGGTTGCATTGTCTTCATGTGAGGCTGAGTATATTGCAGCCTCAATGTCAGCTTGTCAAGAACAACAGATCAATATGCTTATGATGGAAATGAAGCTAAAGGAAGATGAGAAAATGGAACTGATGATTGATATAACAAGTCTGCTATTGATTTGGCTAAGCATCCAGTGGCTCATGGAAGAAATAAACACATTGAGACACGTTTCCATTTCATATCATAAGAGATCAAGCAAACAAAGGCTAGCTGGAGATTAAGCATTTGCAGGATAGAAGAGCAAGTTGAAGACTTGCTTACCAAGCCATTGAAGATTAGAAGCTTTGAATACTTGAGGAAAGTTTATAAGAGACTAAAGTTTAAAAGAGAATTTTTTTAGGGACTAAAGTTTATAAGAGACTATAAACATGTTTTTCCTTAGACATGTAAATTAGAAGAATATGCGGTGGAGAATAAGACGAGACAAAAAATTGCAAGATAAATGAAGGCTCGGTAACGTGATTATGATTCTTCAATAATTTCTTGGTATTTTCTGTAAACCCTCTCCCTTAATTAGGCTTTGTTTGGATAACTTAAAACTTACGGAGCGGAATTGAGCGGAATAAAATGGAATGGAAAAAAAATTCTATTCCATTGTTTGAATATTTTATGATGAAATAGAACTAATTTCCCACTTCATTGTTTGGAAAGTGGACAGAACATAACAGGTTATAACGTTTTTATTTCAATTATATCCTTTATTTCAAAACCATCAATTTGTTGAATTGACAACTTAATTCAATCAAAATATGATTATTTTGGCATCGTTCATGAATATCTCCAAATTAAAGATGTACCATAATAAACATGAGTAGCACCACAATCATATTGTGACTTCAACATGTTTTGATATATGTCATGTTTACGTATATACATGGGTGATCTTTTGGGAATTGAGATAAACCCGACTAAACATTTCATAGTAATAAGAGTTTTAAGAAATAGTTCAATATAATGTCTTTTCGAAAAAGTTCTATATATCTCTGATTATTGGGAAATAAATAACGGGGTTTATCTCGGAGTTCTTACTTTTGATTAAACATCATTTTGTCAAATTATGTTTGATTAAAAAGAATTTGCTAAAAAAAATGCATGAAACAAAATGAATTAAATTTAAAAATGAGAATTGATAATTGGACACAAAAAATCAAACACAAATACGACACCACCACCGTTTTTAACTGTTTGCTTATACTTCTTTTTTTCCTTTCTTCACAGAGTCACCGTACAACACTATCACCTCTCTTAGCTTTAAAAACTTTATCCTCTCCCTCTTCTTTGTCACTCTCTCCTCTGCAACTCTCTCACCGGTGACCATGATGTAAGATTTTTACATGTCATAAAACTATTTACACGTAAGTATAATAGGATCGTTTCCGCAGGGAGTTGCGTATTTCATAAGCATTTTCACAATATTCATCCCGTTAAGTGTTTGGGTATAAATTGTTTGTTTGTGTAAAACTATTGTACTATTCGACATAAAAGTAAAACGAGAAGAGATAAGGCTATTTCGCTTGGGGTCAAAGACATCAACCAAGCGTAACAGCTGCAATCTCTCGATCAAATAACGGATTCTAGCTTTTTAAACGATATTATCACAATCACTCGACAATATCATTCGTGTCCAAATGATATCGTTATTTCTAAGGGATTACTTAAATGTCGATTTCCCAAACATTTAAACAAACACAAAGTCGATTGGATCGTTTAATCGACGATTTCCCAACCGATTAAATGACCCAAAAGCATTAAGTTCTAGACTAAAAGCGATTATCAAATATTAACATCTATGTCTAGAGTGATAACTTAAGATAGATTGTTATTCTATTTCTTAAATCAAAAAACATTTGTCAATATCATTTTGAATCTCAATAAAGCATTAAACACAAGAATAACAACAATATTGAATAAATAAGCTAGAACCATATATTAAAAGATCAAGAAATTACATAATAGCTTGTTTGAATACCTCAAAACCCACAAGGGTAGATGTAGCTACATATGTCTATGATAGCTTTGCAAAGGATGAAGAAAAGATGAAGATTCAATGCCTAGATCCATGATGTCTCAACAAATCTTGGGTTGAATCTACTCCTAACTACCTTGCTTTGTGTTTCTCTCTCTAGAAAATGTCATATTCTCTCTCTAAAAACCAGAAAATGTATTACAAAAATGATAAGTTTTTTTGAGAAAGAGAAGAAAAACTCTTTAAGTTGGGCAGAATTTGTGCCTGCATGCTTAAGCGTACAAGGGTCGCTTAAGCGTGCCTCCTGGAAATCTTCCGTTGGCCACCTGGAAACAGCCACGTGTGCCTTATCCACTTGCATCATGATGAAGTTTGCTTGAGCGTGCGAAAAGCGTGCAATCAGCGTACATCTCTGAGCTCTCGACATTGTGTACGCTTACGCGTACAACGGTCGCTTAAGCGTACTAGTTGAATCTTTGATAAGCGAACCAAAAGCGTGCTGATAGTGTACAGGAAGTTTGGCTACTGGAACTTGCACGCTTAAGCGTACGAGAGGACGCTTAAGCGTGTTGCTAGCGTACCAATGGCGTACATGAAGTTGCTCTCGACATTGTGTACGCTTAAGCGTGTTGAGGACGCTTAAGCGTACTGACTTTAGTTCATCAACTTCTTTCCTGTCCCTTGCTTGTCATTTCCTGCATAAAAGGGAGGGAATCAGGCATGTAAAGCATAAATGGTAAAAGAACACAATTTGGTAGATTTTCCTTAGATAACTTGCAGAACAAGTCACTAAAATGCCTAGATTAACACATAAAATATGTTACTTTTGAGCACTTATCAGACCACTCATCGGATCTCACCGACGACCATATCAGATCTCACCGGCGATCTCTCTCTCACGGTGTTTTGTGCGGCCACTTAAATTTGTTCTTTGACAGATCTGAGTTTCAATAGGCGGTGGTCGTACATGACAGAACAGTGGTTGTAGACGGAGAAGACGAATCTTAATGATTTGTAGATCTGAACTGTTGTTGGTCCTGTTTGCATATCTGAACAGTTGTTGGTGGTGAGGGCGAAAACGGTGGTGAAGAGGACCAATGGCGGTTGGTGACAAGGACAAAGACGGTGGTTGGTGGAGGACGGCCTGGTGGTGATGGTGGGAGGAGGAAGGTGGATGATGGTGGCTCTTCAGATAGAGAAGAAAAAGGAAGAGAGAAAGAAATTAACGAAAATACCCTTCATTTTCCCTTGAAATCTCAATTATGCCATTGAACTTTGATGGAAATACAAGCTTACCCTTGGTGTCGTTTTTGTGTTTATTTATCATTTCTCTTTAAAAATAGTAATACACTCTATTGATTAATGAACGTTAATTAAAAGAAGTAACCGAGAGTAAAAGGGAAGAATTAATAAAAAAAAACTCAAGAAGAAATAAAAAACATGAAGAGACAAAAAAACAAGCCATCTGATGTAATAGTAAAAGTAGGGGCAAAAATGTAATTGTATATTAATGTGTTCCATTGAATTGGATACACTTCAAATTAGGTGGAATGAAAATTGGTTTAACGGATGATATAGGATGGAATGGATACCATCCAATCCCGTTCCATTCCATTCTTTTTTTACAAAACCAAGCAATGAAACTACATTCTATCCCACTCCATTCCATTCCATTACCTTTTTTAAAAACTAAAATGAGAAAATAAAATACATGATACCTCTCATCTATTCCTCTTTTTTAGTGTTCAGAAATAGGAAATAGCGTGAAGACCCATTTTAATTCCTCATATTTTTTTTATGATACAATTTAGCATTGAAAAAATAAAACTGAAATTAGTGACTCACATTTTCATATTTGGGACAAATTAGTCCCATATTCATTATAGTATATGGATTAATTTGTCTCCAGTATTAAAATGTTATGGACTAATTTTTTTTTTTCCGTTAAAATGTTATGGACTAATTTGAATTAGCTTTTAAAATGTATATTCACTCTAAAAAACATAGTAAATGTCATTTCTCAAAACAATTTTTCAATTCTTTTTTAACATCTTTTTGTCCTTCAAATTTTCAAAACTCAACTAATTTCAAAAACAAAAATTAAACGTACCCTTAGCAAAGAAGACTTGAGTTTTACATAAGAAAATATATGAATGATTTTACAAAATTATTCAAATAATCAATACTTTGTTGTATAAGTGAATTACGTGTTACACCATGTTAACATTTGATCTACCATTAAATCCCTAAGCTCTGCCATTAGACTAAGTATGATATGCCATTTCTTATTGATTTAATGATAAAAAGAACTTTTGCGAATATGCAAACCTATTTTGTCAAGAATTAAACTCACTTTTATTGTTAAGTGAAATTTATATAAGTTTTACCACTTTACATATGACTGTTTTTTAAAGTCTTTTAAAGTCTCAGACTCATATCAATTTCATCGCGTAAAAAATAAATGTTAAAAAACAAACGTTTCTATCATTTCTCATAATTTATTTAGGCATTATAGAAATAGACAACAATCAAGCATCAGTAAAAGACGAGGTTTATTAAAATAATAAAGAATTTAATTAACATATTTAGTGTGCAATTATTTCAAACATACGTCGATTAATAAATATAAAAATTTGAGTTGTTATATTTAATAATTAACGTGATAAACATTTTAATTACCGTCAATTAAAAAACGATAACATATCATTTAATACATGCGTAAAGTTAGATGTCACAAATTATATTTACTAAGCTTCAAATAAAATAAAATATGGTTTTGTACAAAAATGTAAAAAAAAAATGTGGTGGACCCCTCAAAAAAATATGGTGGACCCCTCAAAATAAAAATATGGTGGACTCGAGGTGACTCAACCGAGTGACAGACTCATGAACTTAAAATTAGGTCAAGTTAAGATTGTTTTTGTTTTTGTTTGTTTAATTTAAGGTTTAAGTTTTTTGTTTGACTAAAAAGCTGAATAGGGTTTGAGGAGAAGGTGAAGAAGAACCCAACAATTTAGATCTGAGTAATTCTTCCAAAGTTTTCAACTTTCAATCAAAGCCTTCGAAGATTATGCTTTGAATCTCTTCAATTTCTCTCACAATGCCTCCTCGTCCTTCTTTTCACAAGCTCATTCTCCCTTCATCCCTTCAAACTAGACAATTGGTAACCAATTTCTCTTTTTACTCATTGATTTTTTTTGAATTGGGTTTGTGTTTCATGTTTTTGATTGGATTTTATTGATGTTATGATTGTTGTAAAAAAAGGGTTTTTAGGGTTTTGGTTAATTTTTTATGGTTTGTGGCAGTCTAATTGATAAACCCTGATGCCCCCTTTTGATAAAGTTTGGATTTTTTTGGGTTTTGTTTTAAACCCATGATTTTGATCACTAAGTTTGGGTTTTCTGTTATGATTATTGATAAAGGGTAGTGTTTTTTGTTTGATCAGTCGTTGAAAAGTGTTGAAATTTGTTTGATTCAGTGTTGTTTAGGTTTTGTGTTTTTTCTGGACAGTGTTGAAATTTTGATCACCAAGATTGCTGAGTTGATTTTAGCCCTAAAATTGAATTGGGTTGGTTGGGTTGTTTATGTCTTGTGGCATTCTTTGAATGAGAAATTCTTGTGGCATTGAAATTTAATTTGCCATCATATCAATTACTTGATAAAATTTATGCTCCCTGATGTTTCCTTAAATTCATTTAATATATGTGGTTCAGTGTATTCGAATTGATCTTTTTTTTTCTTCCTTTTTTTGAGAACTAGAAATATCACTTGTTTTAAGTGAAAGAGAAGAACTGTATAATGCAGTGAACAGATTTTTATGCCTCTTAATTCTCCAAATTTGTTTTAATACTGTTTCTATGCAGTTTTACTTGTATTTTCTTTTATGTATTTGCTAGGCACAAAATATGTGAACCAAATCTATTTACTTGAGACTATCATATTGGAAATTTATCCATGTGTAGAAAATTCTTTTGTGTAGTTACAAATTCTTGCACTTATTAAGTATGAACTTTGGATTGTTATAGCTGGTAGCAATTTGGAAAAGTGTCATTTTTTAATGAATCTCCATTTTCAGCATGGTAGTTAATATCGCGTATTTACTCATTGAAATCATACAATTTAAGATGTTTTGTGATCTCTGTGATTCAGATCTCACACCTAATTGCAGATGGTTTTTGCCATCAAAAATCGCAAAAAGTGTGTGGGGTTGTGTGTTAATTTCAGGCCCGGGTACATGACCCGGTTAAAACCAACGCACCTTTGAAATGTGTGACTGAGAATCCTCGAACTTTCTTGATTTGCAAATTCTCGAACTTCCTAGATCTGCAAATGCAAAACCTTCACCAGAAAAGGAGCCGCAAATCCTTAGACTTCCTAGATCTGCAAATGAAAAACCTCTTCTGTTAAGTATGGAAAGTTGGATTGCTATTGCTGGTAGCCATTTGGAAATGAGTAGTTTTTTTTAATGAATCTCCATTTTTAGCATGGTAGTTAATATCACATATTGAATCATTTAAATCATACAGTTTTAAGATGTTTTGTAATCACTGATGGTTTTTGCCGAGTACATGACCTGTTTAAAAAAACGCACCTTTGAACGTATGACCGAGAATCCTCAAACTTCCTTGGTCTTTGCTCGTTGGGAGTGCACCATTGGGCCCATACTTAGGTCGAACCAATTTATTTAATAATAATAATCAAATAAAAATGAAAAAACGATCCAACAAAAATATTTTTATGCTTATGAATTTAATTTTACATAGGCATTTTAATTGTTATTTAAATGCTCTCTTTGTGAATTATGTACTATTCGTGTTATGATTCCATGTTTATGATTTCACTGTCTTTCTGATTCCGAGTCAAATCTTGAGTTTAAAATCTTCAGTCTTTTATTATGAGCATTACTAATATTTGGATGATCAATATTATTTTCAATTGCAGAGGATTCCAGATAATTTTCTTAGGAAATATGGGGCCCAGCTTTCGACTATTGCAACCCTCACTGTTCCTGACGGCACTGTCTGGCGTCTAGGATTGAAAAAGGTTGACAACCGAATTTGGTTTGTCGATGGCTGGCAAGATTTTGTTCAACGTTACTCCATTGGCATTGGATACTTTCTAGTATTCACTTATGAAGGAAATTCAAATTTCATTGTTCATATCTTTAATATGAGTACTGCTGAGTTAAACTATCAATCAGCCATGAGAAGCCGTACTGAAGGGCCTTGCTATGCAAATTATCATCCTATTTTTGAAGACATCGAAGATATAGACTCCTTTGAATTCCTGGATTCATCACCTTCAAACCTTACTCCTGGTGCATTGCAAGACAAGGTTTTTAGTGGATCTTTGGATCAACTGACACCAGCGAAGAATCATACTCCATCATTGCAGAATTTGTTTAATGGGGGTTCTAAACTCAACCACGTTAATTGGGGAGATATCAGTGGTACTCTTTCTTCAAAGAGTGCCATTCAGTCAACCAGAGATATAGGTGTTCAGTTCAATGCCAATGAGTTTAAGAAGTCTACTGAAGGATTGAAATTGCGCTATCCTAATGAGGAAGGGGTTAATAATACTGATACTAAGAAAACTTCAAGAAAGAAGCGGAAATCAGATCCAAGTAAGCTCTTTTAGATAAGTTATCTTTCTATTGTACTACGTAGCACTGGCATTTTAGATCAAAGGCGTGCCCGAGTGTCTGACACAAATCAATGTCCAACTCCGCCGCTACACTGACACATGTGGTTACATTCAAATATTTCACCTTTTCAAATTATGACCGATGTTGACGTCTCTGTGTCGTGTCTTCCTGTGTCAGTGCTTCATGGCTATCATCTAGTAGTATTAATTTTGTCATCAATATAATTTGTGTAACTGTAGGTGCACAGGAAGCCACTGCTGAAAATGATGAGGAGGCAGAGCGCTATCGATTCTATGAAAGTGCGTCTGCAAGAAAAAGAACCGTGACAGCAGAAGAAAGAGAAAGGGCAATTAATGAGTCGAAGACATTTGAACCAACTAATCCATTCTGTCGAGTTGTCCTGCGACCCTCCTATTTATATAGGGGATGTATAATGGTGAGATATTGAATTCAAATTTTTTGATAGTTATCTTTAGTCTTCTTCGACATTTTGTGTTTGCTTACTCAGCTCGTGTTTCTGTTTTCCAGTATTTGCCTTCCTGCTTTGCAGAAAAGAATTTGAACGGTGTTTCAGGATTCATTAAGCTTCAGATCTCCGATGGGAGACAGTGGCCTGTTCGCTGTCTTTATAAAGGAGGCCGGGCAAAGTTAAGCCAAGGATGGTATGAGTTTACATTAGAGAACAATTTAGGGGAAGGCGATATCTGTGTTTTCGAGCTGCTTAGAACCAGAGAGGTAGTGCTGCAAGTTACTTTGTTTCGTGTAAAAGAGGATGAGTCAGGGTTATTCAACCCTTCTACACAGCCGAGCCAAAATGTGAGCCATGCAAAAATGTTGAACCCTCACTTGCAGCACCGTGTCAGCTCAACAAAATCAGCTAAAAATTAGCAGGGAGAGATAACTCCAGATAGACAATTACAAAACTGTGTCGATTAGCTTTTACTTCTGAGTGATCCTGGTACTCTGGTTTATTCAGTTTGAAACTTTGATACTTTTTATGTCCATAGGCGTTTGAACTTAGTTATGGTAGTTTTGAATCTTTTAATATGGATATTTTGTTTTGACTTGGATTGTATATAGACTGTGCAATCTATTCAATCATAAACTGAGTCAAAACGCTTGTCCTAGTGCCGTATCTTGGGATTAACTTCTTGTTTTTTGTTTTGGTTTTGGTTTTGAAGTTTGTAGCTTCATCTGCATGAATATAATGACTCAGTTACGGTGTGTTTTTTATGTGATTGCTGATAACGAGTTTTTATACATTTTCCTTTGAAATATATCTATTTATGACATTGTTTGTTTGAAATTGTGATATGATATGGATATAATAGATGATTTCTATAATCATTGGTTTCATATATCCTATCTGTAATACATTTCTTGAAAAAGGTTCAATATGTGATATCTCGTTGTCACCGACAAGAAACTGTTCATTTTGGGATCCAACGTAAATCAGAAGAGAATGTTATTTTGTGTTCAATATGTAACATTCTTACACACTGCAAGAATGTTATTTTGGAAATGGAACATTCTCTTCTGAAACAAAAAGTTGTGGCAATTTACGTTTTCCGAATAAAACTTGTTTTATATTATAATGCAAATATAGGGAATACAAGAAAAAATTCTTGAATTGTATTTTTCGCATGAAATATTTTATTAAAAATAACAATGTTGTTCTGGATTTTGATGCTCTTGTTTGTTTGATTGATGATTTATGCTGTAACAAATATGATAATGGGATCCCTTTTAGATAGTGGTTCTGTCTTTTGATAGAATGTAAGCTTGTAATCTTCATGAAGGTTGTCTATTACTAGCTGAGCAGCTTCCATGGAATTTGTGTGGAAGAGTTTCAGCTTCCAGCAGTTGTACTTTATTCTAATGCTAATGTACTACATATGAACAGTCCAATAAAGTAGGGGCATGTGAAGCCCCGATACTTCAAAATGGATGACGTATTGTATCCCCTGCGTATCCTGCACCGATACCTGCTTGATACTTCCTGATACGTATCAGAAGAGTATCCGAATATTAAATTTTAATTTTTTTATAAATAATTATCCGATACTTCCCGATACGTATCAGGAGAGTATCTGATAATTATCCTGCACCGATACCTGCCCCAATACTTTACAAGTAATGTTAACTAAAATAACTTAACTCTTGAGTATAGTGCTTCTTTTTTGGATCGATATAGTATAGCCCTAACAATGTTCCTTTTGGATATAGTATAACACTTATGGTGCTCTTTTTGGGATATATTGTGTATGTAATTGACTAATCGTCACTCTCTTAATCATCAATATTATTTATATTTATGTTAATGTGCTATGAGCCTATGACTCGTTTTTTTTGTTTGTTAATATATTTACATATTAAAAAAATGGTTATAATTATATTGTACATTTAATTATATAATTTTTTTTTATTAACGTATCTCAGTCATAATGTATCTTGATTTTTGAAATTTTCCCGTATCAACGTATCGGTGCGTATCAGTATTGTATCCGGTTTCACAAGAGTAGGGGTAATAACAAAAAGGAAATAAATTGTTATGAATGTCAAACTCTTGTGTATGTTTTTTTTTTTTTTAAAGAAAACTCGTGTATGTGTCTTGTGTATGTTGGTGGCCTGATTATTTTGTTGTTCAATTTTTAGTTACACTACTTAGTCCGGTAGGGGACACTTGTAGTCAGCTTATTTATATATATCTTGTAATAATGCACTAAAAAAAGATGGTTCTAAATCTAACAAAAGGAAACTCCAAGGGTCAAATGGTTTTGTCTTGTGGTGAAAAGCTAGACTTTAGACCCGGATGTTTTAGCTGCGATAGTGCTCTTCAAGAGAGAGTGAAATGTAAAATGCTTTGTGAGTGCTGTTTGAGCTCTTATGTTTTCTCTACTTTGAACATCATCCCGTCACTCTAATAATTATTTTTTTCATAAAAAGCAATAATAATTTACCTTTTTCATAAAAAAATAAAGGACGAAAAGTCACATAAATTGATATATCCTCTCAAAAAATTAAATGTAAATTGATATATCATTTTAGGTGTTGTCTAGCTTAGTTACGTTTCTCCTGGTTTTATGTACATAAAAGAATAAGAAAATGCATTTGAGTCTAAATTGTTTATTTTGTCCCTTCCAATATATTACTTTTTTTTTTAGTCTTCGCAATTTTTGATTTTCATATCCATACAAAATATCTCACTTTCTTTTTAGTCATTGTTAAGTACTCAAAAATTTGTTTAGATTTTTTAACTTTCGTTAATTGAGATTTTATTAAAATGTCCAAACTCGTTATTAGTGTGTGAAAAAACTCTACCCACTTTTTATAAAAGGTTGTAGAATGTAGAGATAATGAGATATTACATTATCAATTGCTCGAAAGTTGGACTAAGAAAAGCCATACAAAATCTTTAATACAATTACAAGTCAAAAGAGAAACTCTATGGCCAAGGCACACCAATGAGAGAGATTCCAAACACCAAACCTCCTAGGAACAAATCAAAGCTAAAATCAAAACTAAGAACTTAGATCGTCCACAATTAAACCGCAGCATAACACCAGGACAGGACGTAAGTGTAGAGATTGCAACACAACACCATTCTCTCAAGTCACCAAATATGAATATGTAAATGATCACATGTTGCTGCAATAAACACAATGTTATCATACCGTCTACATTTGACATATTGCTATATGTCCTGACCCCTACAGATTGGCAGCAAAAAGAAACACCTCCTGCTCCTGGAATCAGTGCTCGACGCGCCCTCATTGACGCTTCTCTATTATTGTGGACGAAAGAGACCTTAGATCGTCAAACCAACAGGTTACTCATCTTATTGCTGGAACCTTAGTTCCCACAGGCAGGCATTCAAATTATTCACCCAATCTAAAATCTTCATCCATATCCTCCAACTATATATAAACACTGTTTCATTTCAAATCCATGCATGTAGAGAAAGTTATGAACAAAATACAAAATCAAAAGCAATCGAGCACTTGAATTTGTAGCCAAATTATTTCAAAATTCATCTGCCCAACAAAATGCAACTTGATTGCTTAGTTTTGTTTTTTGAGTAAATATTTGATTGCTTAGTTAATTCACAAAAAGCTAAAGCTTGAATATGTCCCACATCGAATGATATGGTGATATATGAATATATGGCTACTATAAAATTAGAAGATTAAGATGCATAGAAACCATGATCCTTCAGGCAGTAATAAGATATGATGAGTGGTTGAGTCTCACATTATATATGTGAGTTGGGTGTCTGCCCCAAGCCTGTTTACGACAATTGGGCACTCTCCTTTAACCAACCTGATCTCTATATAGCCTAAATTTGAAGGGCCAATTAAGTTATTAAATGTTTTGTTACTTAAATTTATTTTTAGTGTTTTAACTTTCTTTAGAAGTAAAAAATGTCTTAAGTGAGTTGGATTCTCTAAGACATTAAAATATTGAAAAATACTTGGGTGACATTACATTAGTAACTTTAGTGTATTTTGATGAAAGATAATGGTAAATGAATGATTCAAATATGAATAATTATGGATTCATACCCCTTTTTTCCCATACCACTCATATACCATCCCATGTGATTTTTTATTTATTTTTTATTTCTCTTTCCTTTTATCCTCTCTCACACAACTCTCTCTCTCTCTCTCTCTCTCTCTCTCTCTCTCTCTCTCTCTCTCTCTCTCTCTCTCCCCCTTCTCCGACACTATCGTCCCTCTCCGCCTCGTCGCCGTCAAACTGTCCCTTTCACTACCCCTCTCTTCTCCCACCATCCCTCTCACACATTAATAAAATGAAGACTTAATTGGACATTTGACCACTTAATTAATTTACAGGTTTCATTTTGATCCATAATTAATAAAAGTTACGTTCTGGTCCCTCAATTATACTTCCGTCAGCCAATTTGCTTCCTCTCCGTTAACTTTAACACAAAATGTATATGGTGGACCAATATTGTAAGTAGTCCACCGTAGACCTTATTAAATGATTTAATTTTAGCAATTTAATCATTTTGAAACAAAATAGACCATTGGATCATACAAGCCCATTGAATCTAATCAAAAACCACCAACACATGATTTTTCGTTCATTTTCTTCATATTCTCCTTGATATTTCTTCTTCATCTTCATCAATCTTCATACACATTCAAACACAGAAAAATAAAAAGATAAAAAACTCAAATTTATTTTTCAATCCTCACATCTTCTTCTCCTGAAAACCAATAAATCCTCAAATTACTTACAAATTCATAAATCCATCAACTCAAAAACAACAACACATAATCTCATCACTACACCACCATTATAACAAAAAACAACCACTCTAATTTTTAAATCCCAAATTTGGATTCAAACAATTTATCTCGTTTTTTCTTTAAATCAGAACCAAATTTGAGGAAGTGTATTTATGGATTTCAAATTGACATGGTGAAGTTGAAGACGAAACAATTTCTCTGAAATAAAAAAAATGGTGGCTTGAGATTTAGGTATGAGAGAGATAGAGAGAGAAAGAAAGGTTGTATTGTTTAGGTTTTATGCAAAACTTGAGAATCAATCAATCAATCAGAACAGTGAAGAGACGATGATGGAATCTTTGATTTCATCTTTCCCAACAACAACACTAACTTTCTCCAACTTCCCTTCAACAAGAACATTGTCCCTTTCTCAGACCCTCTGGCTCCTCCAAGCGTATGTATTCTCTTTTCCCTCTCAATCTTTATATCCTCCAAGCGTCTCTTTCTCATACCTTTTCTCTCTCGATTCTTTTTTTTTTCTCCTTTAATAAACAAGCTTCTGGGTTTAGATTTTGGAGTTGTATTTGGTTATGATGGTCGTGTAGTAATGAGATTATGTGTTTTGTAATTTAAAGGTTAAGTAATATGAGGATTTATTGGTTTTGGGAGAAAAAAAGATAAAGATTGAAAAATATTTTAAAAAAAAGAAGTTAAATTAGCCCACTCAAATTGACACCAGAGAGAATCAAACCTGAAACCTTAAAGAGGAGCACACTCCCAAGTCCCAAGCCAATACCACTAAGTCAACCCAAGTGGGTTAGAATGAAAAATAAATTGAAGTTTTTTATTTTTATTTTTTTGGGTTTGAATGTGTATGAAATGGATGAAGATGAAGAAGAAGAAATAGAAGGAAGAAGATGAAGAAAAAGAAAGAAAAACATGTATTGGTGGTTCATTATTAGATTTAAGGCTTATTAGATCGTTTGACCCCTTATTTAGTTTCTTGTTTTCATTTTGGTCTCACAATTAATAAAAATGACGTTTTAGTCCTTCACATTTTCCTCCGTTTGTCAAATAAATCCCAACGGTTAAGAGTGGTCCACCATAGATTCTATTAATTATTTTAATTTCAACCGTTTGATTTTTAAAAAAAAGAGAACCATTGGATTTGGCTGGTCTATTTTATCTTACGATGTACCACCAACACCTTTTTTTTTTACTTTTCTTCATCTTCTATATTTTCATCTTCATCAATCATATTCATACATTCATACAAACAAATCCAGAAAAATAATGGTTAAAAAAAACCAGAAAAATAAATTAAACAAAAAACCCAGAAAAAGAAAATCATCATCATCAAGACTCTAATCATCCTTTCATCATCTTCATCTTTATTCATCATCTTCATAGAAAAACCCAGATAATATAAAAAATTCAAATTCATTATCTCAATTAATCAATTAATCTTTAAATCATTAAAAAAAAATCATCAAAAGTAAATACACCCTTTAAAAAATCCTTTAATTACGAATTTTGACAAACAAGGATCCATTATAATTTTCTAAAGATCAATTTGCAAGCTTTTATAAAACACAAATGTAAATCCTTTGCCCCCAAAAAATAAAAACGAAACAACACACATCTCTTTCTTGTTCTTCTCAGAATTTATCGTATCAACTCAATTTACCCGCACAAATTCTGCTTCATAAATCAAATTCTTCTTCAATTTTCGTCCATTTTTGTCTTAGTTTTATCCCAGATGTATTAATTCTGCTGGTTTTGTTTGCAGAGGTGGAAGCTTCGTCGGAAGCTAAATCAGGTCGATTTGGATCTTCATCTCACCGGGAGTTTGTTGCCAGAATCAAGCTTCGCGCGGCATTGATTGTGGTAACAGAGAGAAATCGAGAGTGTTGTCTGCGAGTTTGTGAATTTGGATGGTATTTCTCATGTTGATTTTTTTTGGTTCTGGGTATGATTTTGCTACGAATTTTGGGCATTATTTAGTGTAAATTTTCCTTCTTTTGATTCCTTTAAAGAAATTAACAAATCTTGATAATAATTGATTTTATGAGGGAGGAAGATGAAGGAAAAGAAACAAAAATTAGGTGGGTTGTTGTTGATGTTGTGTTGTTGCTAGTTTGAGAAGATATTGTGTTGATGAATGCACATAACAGGAAAGGGAAGAAGATGCTCATCGGAGAAGAAGAGGAGAAAAGAAATTGTGATTTTTAATTTAGCATTGGGGGGTATTTTAGGTATTTCACAACTTTAGCATTATTTTATGAAGATCATGAATAAGAAGGTGAAGATCTAACGATCCCTTTTATGATAAATAGATCGAATAGTTAAAATTAAAAAAAAATAATAAGGTCTACAATGGACTACTTTTAAGGTTGGTCCACCACAAACATTTGAAGTTAAATTTACATCGGGATTTATTTGGCAAACAGAGGAAAATGTGAGGGACTAAAACGTCATTTTTATTAATTGTGGGACCAAAATGAAAACAAGAAATTAAATAAGCGACCAAACGATCTAATAAGCCTAGATTTAATGGGCTTGTATGATCCAATGATCCATTTTGTTTCAAAATGATCAAATGGCTAAAATTAAATTATATAATAAGGTCTACGGTGGACTACCTATAATATTGGTCTACCTTAGACATTTTGTGTTAAAGTTAACAGAGAAGGACCAAATTGACTGACGAATGTATAATTGAGGATCCAAAACGCAACTTTTATTAATTAGGGGACCGAAATAAAACCTGAAAATTATTAAGAGACCAAATGTTCAACTAAAAAGAACACAAATCTGCAACAAAAGACACACAAATCTGCATATCTAAACAAATACACAAATGGGGTTGCGAAGCGGCGACGGAGGATTGGCAGCAGGAGGGTGCGTGTGGCCGATGCTGGTTGTAGTTATGGTGGTGGTGAGCAGGTGATGGAGAAAAGAAAGGGTGAAGGGAGGGAGAGGGAGAGGGAGAGGGAGAGGGAGAGGGAGAGGGAGGGAGGGAGAGAGGGAGGGAGAGAGGGAGAGAGGGAGAGAGAGAGAGAGAGAGAGAGAGAGAGAGAGAGAGAGAGAGA
>Ga0228711_1005445_pt1 | contig 19362 bp, 14 predicted proteins | sample MedpolnodulmetaG_2_FD_177996 | JGI IMG/M metagenome (GOLD analysis project Ga0228711, IMG submission 177996) | Root nodule microbial communities from Medicago polymorpha collected in Santa Monica, California, United States - brown nodules | ecosystem: Host-associated > Plants > Roots > Nodule... | reverse complement strand
CTTTTAAGGCTTGGTTGAAAACCATGTGGTGATGAGGATGAGTCAATTGATCATAAAATACATGTTCTTGTTGAATCTTCAATCAACACTCATTTGATTCAAACAATATTTTTTCTATATCTTCTTTGAGCTTGTGATGCTATTGTTTTGGTATTCTTTCATTGAATATATATATGCACTTGTAAGAGATTTATTTCTTGTCTACTTTTATGAAAAGACTTAAGTGCAAACACCAGTAAATCACCATTCATAAAACTTAGTGTTTATTCTATAAGGTTTGTTATCATTAAAACATTCATCAAAAAGATTTTTGGTTCAACAGTAAGTTGCTCCATGATGGCCTTTGACTCCACCATCTTGAATGAGTAGAGTTGTTGCTTTAGGAATTGCCGATGAGGCAAAGACTTTGTCATATACAAATATTCAAACTTTGACCACATCGATGTCGCAGTTGGTTCCTTCGCTACTTCTCTCAAAACTTTATCCCCGAGGCACAAGACAATGACACTCTTGGCCTTGTCCACCATCTTGGTGTTCTCCGCTCGTGACATGGTGACCGGTAACGCACCTTCACCCTTCAAAGTTTTCTCACATTTTTGTTGTATTGACACCGCTTCCATCTTTACCTTCCATAACCCAAAATCGTCATCTCCGGTAAACTTCTCAATATCCCACTTCGAACCCATGGTACTTGATTATCCTTTGACCCTTGCCCCACGGTGGGCGCCAGTTGTTGTGAATTCGATAAAAAATCATACCAATAACAAACATGATGTGTGTGGAGCAAATGATAATCAAGCAACCAAAACAAAGTGTATGGAACAATTATAATCACAAGCAAAGGTAGAAAACAGCAAGAAAAAAGAAAGAGAGAACACATAAGAATTTGTTTACCAGTTCGGTCCAAATTGATCTAGTATGGGGGAGAGAGCAACCTTCCGTTTCACTATAATGATGAGTAACTTTACAAAAGAGATATCAATGGGTTACAAGAATAAGTCTCCCGCCTAATTCTACCCAAAGTCCCAATCACTTTCTGTAACCAAGAGACTCAATCCTAATAGTGTTTCCCAAGGTGAATCAACCCTCAAACCCTAGTGTTTGTTGCCAAGAGACAAACTCTATACAAACCCTAGTTTTATTGTTGCCTTTCTAAACCCTTGTTTCAGCCCCCTCTATCTCTAGGTTTACACTGATACAATCTCTATATTTATAGTAAAAGCATCCCTCATAAATTGGAATCAATTCAGGCCCATAAAATACGTTTTATTTTTATTCTTCTGCGCGAAATTGTTCTCCGATTTTGCCAGATCATACTCCGATTTTTTACGAATGGAAAGTGTCAATTCTGGTCCAAAAATCGTACTCCGATTTTTCAAATCGTGCTCCGATTTTGACAGCTTCAACAAATTTCAATTTCTCCAATTTTGAGTCACTTTCACAACAATGTGCTCCCTGAAACTCTTTTAGCCACGTTGGTCTTCTCCACAGTAGGCTAAGCGTAGGGATTGTTACATGCCATCAGTTGGGTGCATGATCTACAACTCATTAATGTTGATTTTGAGCTTGATGCAAAGAAAATTGTGGATTACTACAGCTACAGTTGGATTGACATCACATAATTCAGTGCTATTTTAGATGAATTCAAAAAATGTTGTAATTTATGTTTTACGAACTCTTATGTTGAGTTTACTCGAAGACAAACAAATAGCACAATTCATACCTTAGCTAAAGAGACCCTATTCTTAGCTAGTCCCCACATTTTCGTTAATGTTCTATCATGTATCATTGAATGGATATCTAATAAAATGCTATAAACTTTTTCCTATAAAAAAAAAAAGAGTTTTTTAGAGGTTTACTACTAAGGAAAACAAAAATAAAGTTTTCTTAAAAAAAAATTGTTTCAAAATGACTTGGTTCAATGATGTATACAATACGAATTAGCACTTTATCACTTGAATCAATTTTCGCTGCCAAAACTTGTTTTTATTTCAACCGTAATAATATAATATTTTTAACTATACATTCAATGATATTATACTCTAGAATTCTTTCAAATAAAATACTCTTTTTTTTAAGCAAACAAAAAAAAACTCTAGAATTATTTTTTTCCTTTTAATTTTTAAATAAAATAAAATTAATGTCCCTTAACGTCATGACAGTCTAGCATGAAAATAACATAAATACTTTGATAACAAAAATTTATTATGATACCAACCAAAAATTGAAAAAATTCTTGACATTATTAGAATTAAAAAATAACAATAAAGTATTCCCATTTACCAGTTCAATGCACGCCTCTTGTCCAAATATATAAAAGAACAGTATATTTCAAAAAAGGAAAATGTACCTTAACAATTCACACACATCTTTGAAAAAAATCCCTCTATAATCAATGCCAACAGAAGAAAAAGGCAATACCATTAATAATAGTAAATTTCAATTTATTAAATTATCAATTCTTATTAATTTATAATAAAAGTATAGTATAACAGAGTACTTGCTCAAAAACAGGGTACAGTTGTTGTTGGTATTAGTTCAAGAAACACAAAACAAAAACAAAAACAAAAACAGAAGAAGAAAAATGGGAGGTGTAAAAATGCACAGAAAAACAGACTCAGAAGAAACAACAAACAGCATCGAACAATCTTCCTCAACACCAAACCGTTCACCACCTCGTCGACCACTTTACTATGTTCAAAGTCCTTCAAACCATGATGTTGAAAAAATGTCTTATGGTTCTTCTCCTATAGGTTCACCACCTCACCAAAATTTTCACTATTATCTTTCTTCTCCTATTCATCACTCTCGTGAATCTTCTACTTCTCGTTACTCTGCTTCTCTGAAAAACCCTCGTATTTCTTCTTCTTGGAAGAAGCTGAATAATAGGAATGGTGGTGATGATCTTGATGAAGAGGATGATGATGATGATGGTGTTTATGATTCTGGGAGGAATGTTAGGTTGTGCTTTTGTTTCTTCTTGCTTTTTGTGTTGCTTTTTACTGTGTTTTCGTTGATTCTTTGGGGTGCTAGTAAAAGCTACAAGCCTCATGTCATTCTTAAGGTAACACCTTCTCCCTCCTGCATTTTTCATACCTAGTTGGTTTTGATATCACGATAGATATGTCAGAATTATGGTGATTGTTACATTGTTTGTTAATACCAATTAATTTAATTTAATTTAATTTCTAAGATTGTGATTTTTATTTTTTTATATAATTGTAATAATTATAATTATGCGTGCATGCCTCATATCAAAGCTATTGGATTCTTTCTTTTAACTTTTCAGTATCAAAAGTCTCAACTTTCAAGTTTGAACTCAATCAACTGGTCAGAGTCAATGGTGTATGTATTATGAAATGACAGAACTGCCCTCTTCTACTCTCTAGCTAGCAAACATGCCTTCCACTTTCTGCATTTATATATTTTTTATTACTTGAATAATTACTCATAAATGGAGAAAAAAAATCCTAGACTTAGGATAGGATGTAGCAGTGACCAATTTATTTGTATGAATTATTATTATTAAATGTTGTAGGGCCTTAACCTGATTCATGTACTTCTTCATTCTTCTTATATTTGTTTTACTACCTTGATAAAAAATAAATAATGGTTAAATAAATATGGCAGAGCATAGTGTTCGAGAATTTGAATGTACAATCTGGTAACGATGGGACAGGGGTACCAACAGATATGTTGTCATTGAACTCAACGGTTAGGATCTTATACAGAAATCCTGCAACTTTCTTTGGTGTTCATGTCACATCTACTCCTATGCAACTTAGCTATTACCAGCTCACATTAGCTTCTGGTCAGGTACCACCTTTCTCTATCCCTTACTGCTAAATTTATTGCTAAATTTAATTTTAAAAATCTTCAGTTTTTTATGTTTAATTTGATAATTTTGATTATTTATTAAAAAGATCCATTAGTATAGCTTCGATTTGACAATGTTTTATTTCATGTATCATTTTAATTAAAAACAAACTTATGTTTGGTATCGCATGGTTATGTTAGAATAACGATGATCCACATTCATCGATTCTGACATATCTACTGCGATATTAAATATACACGAAGAAAAAGTGTTACATTGAGGGTGAGGAAAGGGTACATGTGAATGAATGGAATTTTCTTATGAGGGTTTGGGAACTTCCAACGGTTGCCTGCTTAGAATCTGTGGGTGGGGACAAATTTATGTATCAATTTGAGGGCAGTAAGAAAAAAAGGAGTGTGGAAACACAGACAAATATGCCGAACAAAGTTCAATTTAATTGGTACACTTTACGGGGCCATTTGCTAAAAAGCTGGGTCTCCTGCCTCATATACATCACCCTACTTATGGTAGGGGGACCCCAACAAGTTCCATAGGTAAGATTTGTTTTTGCATTAAAAAATGGATTGATTTATTCTTTTGATGAATCCCATTTCCCCATTTCATGGTTTATGGGCTTAGGACATTCACTTTTTTCACTTTACCGTACCTCTCACGTGGTTTTATTGCATTACATTTTGAATTATTGGAATTATTACGGTTTTTAAATAAACAGGGGTGTACTGTATTTTTTGTCTACAAGAGGAGTTTCTATGTTTGAGTTGGGAAAGATTTTAAACGTTGGTTTTTACTTTTTTGGTGGTGAAACCTTGGTTTATTTATGTAGATTTTTAATGATTTCAATAATAATTTTTGAATTTGTTTATTTTTTTTATCAAATTTTTATCTTGCAGATATTATTTATTATTTATTAATATCAAAAGAGAATTGTTTTTTTTTTACGTAGGACAAAAGAGAATTGTTTTTATGACTGCTGTTTTTTGGTATGTAGATGGTCTCTTATTTAAAATTTAAAATGTAATATTCTTGTTGTTTATAAATAAGTGATCGATATTGAATAGTACCAGTACTTTGTTAAAAACAAAAAGAAAGAATAGTACTATAGTACTAATACTGTAATATATTTGTTTGATAATAATAATAATAATAATGGTTTTGATAGCTTTTCAAAGTTCTACCTTAATTTTGTTTTAAACTTATGTTTGGTTCTACGTTTAAATCAATCGAAATTGATTATAGAGATGTAGAGTTGACTTTAACATGTTAAGTTGCTCTCAAATAAATTTATTTAATCTTTAAAATTGTTCTAACTTGAAGATATTATTTATTGCTTTTGTCTGTAAACATTGTTTAATTCGCTTTTAAGTAAAATCAATTCATTTAAATTAATTTTTATCGTCATAGAACCAAACATGGAAAAATGAACCCTTTCAAGTTAGAGCTTACGTGCTTGCCTGATTTCTTATTTTAATTTAGTCATTGTTGAACTGATATCGAACATTCTAAATTTCTGTTAGACTGGCACTTCCTCCAATCTTTTTGAAAGTTGTGGTGAAAAGTCATCTGTACTATTTAAGATCATATGTGCAGTGAGTTGTTTAACGGTTCAAGTTTACATTACAACACTTGCTTGTAGCACAAGCTATCTAACTAAACTCTAACTAACTTGCTACATGACAATAATGGATTAAATCTTAACAAATAGTAGGTGAAAAACAAAAATATATCATATCATTCATTAAAAACTATGAATTATTTCTTTCATTGTCAAAGCAACTATCAAATAGACCCGCCTCATCAAAATCTGCATCTGCATCATCAACTTGTTAATCAATGTAACTAGTTTGTTGATTTTTGTTTAATAGATACAAGAGTTCTATCAGTCAAGGAAGAGCCAGAGGAAGTTAGCAGTGGTGGTGCATGGATACCAAGTTCCACTCTACGGCGGAGTGTCGGTTCTTGGAAATAGCAACACGGAACACATAAACACTGTTGCATTGCCAATGAATCTAACATTTGAGGTCAGATCAAGGGCTTACATTTTGGGAAGATTGGTTAAGTCTACTTTCTATCATAGAATCAGATGTTCAATCACGTTTCATGGCAACAAACTTGGAAAACATCTTAATTTCACAGATTCATGTGTCTACAAGTAAATTTATTGATGTTCTTTGGGTGGATCTCTGCCTCTCACTTGTACACAAGAGTACGTAATTTTTTTGCTTGACATTAATTTCTATGTACGTTTCTATTGGATTATGCTTACTGATAGTACCACTCCTTTGCTATGGATGCTGTTGTTAAATCTGAATGACAATTTTAACGTAAATTGTGTTCATCCCTATGTATCTTTTTATATATTATGTTGTAGTTTGTTGAAGCTTAACATGTTTGTATAACTTTAACTACAACACCGTTGAAATTAAAACTGCCAAATCTCACAGCTAAGTATTTCATGTAATGTTTAGTACTAATTGTTCAATGACAAAAATGGGACCGTGAGTGATAGATTGGTTAGAGTCACTTGAGTTGCTTATCCTTTATAATGGTTTGAAGAAGTTAGGATGTAACCCATTATCAGCGAGAGTCTTTATAGCAGTAGCCACCAAAAGAACACTTAGAGCATCCACAATGGAGACATTCATTTTTTGGTATTTAAATGGGTCTCACGTGTATATATCACTCATTTATAATTTTTTTTACCTCTCACTCATCGGTCTCACGTGTACAGAATCAACCCCTTGTGTATTATGGTGTCTCTCCTGAGGTCTGAGGTCCCTATCTTTGTCTGTCCTTTTGTGGGAGTTTGTTGTCCGATTGATTATCCTTAATCTGATCGTTGTGTTGATTTTTTCCTTTGAATCAAAGATTGCTTTTAATTTATTTATGCGATTGAGTGCAATCTGCTGGATCAAACATGGGCATGTCATCAGAATTATTGGTATTTGTTACAAGATCTTTTGAGATTTTGGGTAGTATCATTATGAGTCATGTTTTTATTATTTCTTCAGGAGATTTATTACCTTTTTGGGTGCGATTGAGTGCAAACTGCTGGATCAAACGTGGGTATGTCATCATAATTATTGGTATTTGTTACAAGATCTTTAGAGATTTTTGGTAGTATCATTACGGGTCATGTGTTTGTTACTCCTTGAAGAGATTTATTACCTTTGTGGTGTGCTATTTCAAATATTTTCCTTCCAAAGTTAACGGTAGGAATTCGGTTGCATCTTGGTTTTTATGGAATTCATTCAATTATGTTGGTGAGAAATGATATTTGTACAACCATTTTTTGACAACTTTTAAACAACTCTCTCTCTCATACTCACATGTGTTTTTTATTCTCTCTCTTCTTCTTTCTCTCTATTGTTTTTGTCCAATCACAAGAGGAGAAAATTGGTTCTCATCAAAGTTGTCTAATTTTAGTTGTACAAATATCACTCCTCTATGTTGATTATGAATATTTTTCTTTTATTGATTAAGATTTGGTTATTCCTTGTTCTTGCTAGCACCGTGTCATATAAATATGGTAGACTTGACATAGTTTTCTTCGGTGATTCATGAAAACTAGCCCATTGTTTTTCATTTACATCATATTCCTAACCATTACTTTAGTCCAAAATATGGAAAACTTGAACATCAATTGTGACAACAGTGCTGATGGCTCTATGCTGAAACTAACACATGCAGAGCTATTAGACTTGTGTCTCGTTTGTCGAGTGGTGGTCAACAAGCCAATCCATCTGTCTACTCTTGAGAAAAGGCTAGATCCTATGTTGGAGCCAAGGCGACAAATGACGCTAGTTACAATGGAAAATAATAAGTTCATGGTCCAACTTTATCAAAAAGGTGATCTTGTTAAGATTCTTGATGGCAGCCCCTAGTTGCTTGATAATAACATGATCATCATGAAGAAAGTAGCGGTTGGGGGAGAATCCTTTTACGATGTCAATGAACACAACAAAGATATGAGCTAAAATACACCAGTCGCCGTTCGGATTTATGAATGCAAAAGTTGGTGTCTTGGTCGGAAGCCATATCAGAAGGATGGTTAAATTTGACTACAAAAATAATTATGGTCCGGGGAGAAGGTTCATGAGAGTAAGAGTGGAAATTGTTGTGGAAGAACCGCTGCAACAAGACCTTGTGATTGAACGGGAAGAAGGTGAGAATATAAAACTTGTATTCAAATACGAGAAACCAGGCAAATTTTGTTTCGTTTGTGGAGCTATAGGTCATACAGAAAACTTTTGTAGTGACAAGTATGAGTCTAGTTCTGCCAAAAGCGAGAAAAAAATGGGGGCCTCAACTCCATGCTGAGAACAATTCCGCAGGTGGTCACAAAGTGGGGCCCTCAACTCCGTGCTAAGAACAATTCTGCAGGTGGTGACAATTTCGCAGGTGAGGCCTCCATTTTTTCTCGCTTTTGGCGGAACTAGACTCATACTTGTCACTGCAAAAGTTCTCTGTATGGCCTATAGTTCCACAAACGAAACAAATCTGCCTAGTTTCTCGTATTTGAATACAAGTTTTATATTCTAACTTTCTTCCCGTTCAATCACAAGGTCTTGTTGCAGCGGTTCTTCTACATCAATTTCCACTCTTACTCTCATGAATCTTCTCCATGGACCATAATTATTTTCCTCGTCAAATTTGACCATCCTTTCGATATGGCTTCCGACCAAGACACCAACTTTTGCATCCATAAATTCGAACGACAACTGGTGTATTTGAGCCCATATCTCTATTGTGTTCATTGGCATCGTCCAAGGATTCTCCCCAACCGCTACTTTCTTCATGATGATCATGCTATTATCAAGCAACCAGGGCTGCCATCAAGAATCTTAACAAGATCACATTTTTGATAAAGCTGGACCATGAACTTATTATTTTCCATTGTAATTAGCGTCATTTCGCCTTGGCTCCCACATAGGACCTAGCCTTTCCTCAAGAGTAGACAAATGGATTGGCTTGTTGACCACCACACGAGTCTAATAGCTCTACCTTTGTTAGTTTCGGCAGAGAGCTATCAGCACTATTGTCACCATTGATGTTCAAGTTTTCCATATTTTGGACTAAAGTAATGGTTAGGAATATGATGTAAATGAAAAGCAATGGACTAGTTTTCATGAAACACCAAAGAAAACTATGCCAAAGCCTACCATATTTATATGACACGCTGCGAGCAAGAACAAGGAACAACCAAATCTTGACCAATAAAAAAATATATTCATAATCAACATAATGGAATGAATTCCATAAAGACTGAGATGCAACTGAATTCCGATGTTGACGTTGGAAGGAAAATATTTGAAATAACACACGAAAAAGACAATAAATCTCCTGAAGGAGTAACAAAAACATGACTCAGAATGATACAACCCAAAATCTCTAAAGATCTTGTAACAAATGCCCATAATTATGATGACACACCCACGTTTGACCCAGCATATTGCACTCAATCACCCGAATAAATTAAAAGCAGATCTTTGATTCAAAGAAAAAAAATCAACACAAAACGATCAAATTAAGGATAATCAATCGGACAACAAACTCCTACTAAAGGACAAACAAAGATAGGGACCTTAGGAGAGACACCATAATACAGAAGGGGTGGATTATGTACACGTGAGAGCAATAACAAACTCACATTATCATCTTATTCGCTCTCTATTGTTTTTGACCAATAAAAAGAAAGAAAAATAAAGTTGTCATACAAGTTGTCACAAATGATCATACAAATATCACTGCTCTGTTTCAACAAGAGAGTTCTTGAATATATGGCTCATCACAAGGCACCATCGAACAAGAGCTGTTTTTTTAGTTTTATTTAAAAAATCGAACAAGAGTTGATTTTTTACAAAGAAAATTGAACAAGAGTTGACGCGACTTCCCACATTTTCCTTGTTACATGTTTGTCAATACCATTCATTGTTAGAAGCTTTTTCATTCTTGGGTTTCCAATTCGAAGACTTTTCAATGAAAACATATACATTATGAGTTTACGTTGAAAAGGAGAATACATCACATATGACTAGTCCATTTAAGTGGAATAATCCTTGAAATTACGTATATATTTTTTTTTTTAAGGAAAATTACATATATGTATATTATTAGGCGAGACTCTCCAATGTGATGGCGATAATATCTATGAAATGACTGAATCACCATTTTTGTCATTGAAATTATAATAATCATTCAGATTAGTCCTTCAAAATTATGAAATAGCAATTATTGTCTTTATTCAATAAAATTGATTAATTTAGTCATTCCATCCAAATATCTCTTGAACATATATAATACAGAATTAACGAAAAACTTTTCCGTGAACATAACTCATCTAAAAGGGATAATGAATTGTTATATGTAAGAACGAAGTTCAAATTTCAAACACTTATTCATCTTAAAAAATAAATTTTAATTATTAGACTACTTGACAAAAAAAATTAATGAAGAAACTTATATATTGTCATGATTGTACTTTCTTTCGTACAAATATATTTGCAATTCATTTTTCCACAACACCATAGAAAATTATCCCATAATTGTATTATTTAGGTTATCGGTAAAAGTTGAAAATAATCATTATTCGACACTAGCAAAAAGATGGTACTCCCGTGCCCGTCTTTCTGCTCCTTTTATTGCGTTAACGTTTGAAAATTATGAACGTTTTTTTCTATCAAATATTAATTTTGGTTAAAAGTAAAAATATAAATGTTTTTTTCTTTCAAATTATAACAGATCAAACTAACCATGATTATATATTTCATTGAAACAAACAATATAACAAAAAATATAATTTAAATTATTATTTCTTTAATGACACCAACAACAATCATTATTCCTTAAAAAAATCTTTATTACATAAGAAGGGTATAGATGAGGTAATGAAAAAGTAAGTATAGATACACTCATCTAGTTTGTCACACTTTTTAAATGATAAAAGAAAAAATTGGACATTTATGTTTGTTACACTTTTATTTTAATATTTAAATTTATTCTTATCTATTTGTTAAATGCGTTATTTGTATTGAAAATTGAGGGCATTTTTGAAAAAAGAAAAAACCAATCCAAAAGAGCTAAAATGGGTTATTTTCTTTATATATTGTATAGATATCTAATTTATTATAATCTTAAAAATTATTTACATATATAATAATTAAGTGATTATAAAAATAAACTTAGTACTTAGAGCTTAAAATTAAGGAAAAATATACATATTTGTCTTGATTGTAATTTGTTAGCTACATCAAGAAAAAAATATAACTAAACATTGTGAAATTAATTGACCTTGTTTAATTTATATGCTAAGTTGGTATTTCGTCAATTTTATAAATTATACCGTATAATATTTTCACAATTTCAAAGACCAAAATGATAATATAGTGTGTCGTAAATTTCAAATCTACTTGAACCATTAGGTAGGATGTTCTAATATATATTATTTTCTCCGTCCCTAATCATAAGCTCCATTTGAAGAATATTTTTCCCTAAATATAAACCCATAATCAATTTACTAGATATTAATAATATTTTCTTTCAAAAAAAAGATATTAATAATTTTTTTCCAAACCCGCTCCTTATTAATATTACTAATTCATCTTCAAAAATGGAAAATATAAAATAGACATCAATTTACAAAGGGTATTTAAAGAAGATCCACATAAAAACTAGACACATTAAATTAACTAATCACTTTTAATTTCTTTAATATATGTAAACACAATTAGAGGTGCTTATAAAAAGGGATGTAGATATTCTTTTGTTTTCTTAAAAAAAAGGATTGAAAGAATAAATGTTATTTTGGATTGATATAATATATAAGATGCAATTAACTAGTACGTATTTCACCATTCTATTCCAATTTTCCAATGAACCATAGCCTAGTGTTAATGGAGGTAAGAACAAATCGCATTTAGAACGTACAAAAGCGATGTCTAAGAGGTCAAGAACCAACAAAAAGTAACACGAAGTTGATAAAAATATCTCGACTTCCCTATGGGCATGGTGTGCATTTGTAGCCGTGGGAAAATTAAGAGAGAAAAGAAAGATTACTAGTGGATCAAAATCATGATATCAAATTGGAATAAGAATGCGCAACAATGTTGCTTGGATGAGATAATTACAACATTTTTTTAGTTTAGCTAGTGGATCAAACTCATGATATCAAATTGAGATCAGAATGCACAATCTTGAGTTGTCTCCATTTATACTTGTAATTTGATCTCATATCTCCGCACTTTATCATTTTCGTGTATATATTTGAACTTGTGTTAGCTACCACTTCAAATAACAAAATAAAGAAAATGATATTAAGTTTAATATAATGATGTTGAAACTTTTGAGTGAGAGCTTTTTCTCCTATGATGTTCGATGAATCTATGAATTAGTCTTTAAAATTACTTGTAGATAATAATATTATACGCCTTATGCGACAAGAAGAAACACCATTATTAATCTTAAACCATAATCATGAATCGTAAATTCTCCAAATATTACAAAAATAATATTTAAGCTTTAAAAAAAAAAAAACTTATGTTAAATTATACTTAAACTCCAAACATTTCACACACAAAAGAAAATGACATATATACTATATTTACTTAATTTTGAAAATAGAGGATTAAATATGTTTGTCAGTAACCATGAAGACAAAAACGTACATAATCTCAACTAGGAACACTAAAAGTGTTGATATGACAAAAAAATGTTGTAACTTTTAAAGAACATAAATGATAACAAGTTGAAACTTTGGTACTAATAGTATAGTCCATTTCATAAAGCATAATAGATGAAAAATTGACCTCCAATATTACAACAACTCAACCCCCCGCTATATCCTATATGTACACTTTCAAAATTAATTTTCCGTAAATATATTCATCTTAATAGTGGGGTGGGTGACGCATAGAAAAGATCATTTGACATTGTAAAACAATAAGTTATTGCTTAAATGTAATAAATAAATTGAATAATCTTTGATAATTGCTTGTCCTTTATTATGGTTTGAAGAAGTTAGCATGTAACCCTTTATCAGCCAAAGTCCTTATAGCAGCAACCACCAAAAGAACACTTAGAAGCATCCCTAAACAACCAAGTACAAGATTGAACAACCAGATTGCACCATTTTTACGAGGTTTCTTAAGAGATAACCACATGAAACAAGGGTATGCATATGTGAGAGGCACTAGGGTCATTCCACCTATCAGAGCTGAAAGGCTTGGTAAGAAAGGGAATGTTACAGCAATAAAAAATGTGAACCCTCCAAAGAATAAGCGTAAGCATGTTCTCAACCATCTTGGACATTTTTTATTCTTTATGACTGTGTATCTTAGCTCCAAGTTGTCAAAAACTGGCATTGCATAGACTTGGAAGCTAGTTAAACAATGTAGTATCACCCAAATATATAGTGCACCGATTGATAATTTTGTTACTTGTTCTTTGTGGAATTGTGGAAACGCAGTTAACAATCCTTTATCAGGTATCTGAAAGCAACATGAATACACAAGATTAAATATGAAGTAGGGTTTCATTTATAAATAAAATCATATTGTTCGTTAATCTAAATCGTTAAATCATTAACTTTTAACATAACTGTTAGTCATTTTACACATGAACGATTGTGATGTGCTGACCTGATTTCCATATGCCCAAAATCCAGCGATTGCGAGGGGAAAGAAACACGCAGCAATGAGTATATACGAAATGGTCACTCCTCTACGCATTGGTTCCTTCGATGTTTTTTTGGAATTTGACGGCATAGTCCCCTGTAAAGCAAAAATTCAAAGTTTTTCAACTAATTTCCTACTAATTACTAATAGTAAGATGCATCATATCATATCACATTTGAAAGTGACATATATGCAATTGCTATTATGGTATCAAAGATGATTTTTCATTTTTTTGCAATTTCAATTGCTTTCATGAATTAGGAATGTATTATGACACATGGATATATGATATAACTCCAATATTGGTAGCGAAAGAAAATGACATACATACTATATTTAAATGTAATATTTTTTTTAAAAGATATGATAACCTATATTTATTTAATGATGAAGCATAATTCAATATATACCATGAATCATAATGTTACCTACCTGAATTTCAAGCACAACATTGTGACCTCTAAAAGCTAGCACAATAATTCCAATAGCATTCAAAATGTCACTAATCTTCACCACGGTGGCTTCTTGTGAGACCAATGTAGTATTGTAGGACACACCCATTGGCCTACCTTTCTTAACTGAAAGGGACCAAAAAAGTGTGCAGTAACTTAAAGAGGCAACAGCCCCTACCAAAGAGACTGCCGCCATTGAGTTAAGATTAGGCAACTGAGCAATAAGAATTGCCACACAAGTAAACACTAAGAACCACTCGACTCCGCTCAGCGAGTGCGCGCTGCACATCGTCCCATCATCGTTTTCGCAAAGAATCTTGAATAATTGCTTCATTGTCCCACCACCGGTGATTATAAACATTACACAGCTGCCTCCTGATAGATACATTACTGGAAATAATGCTGCTATTTTTCCTAACCTTGCACCTAAAATTAATATTCAAAGGATTTGTTAATTGTAATTTAGCATTTATATATGTTTTTGACTAATGTAATTTTGAAAATGAAATTAAAACAAAGAAAACAGAATAAGATAGTGTATTAATTTCTGTCATAGTGATAAATTAGAGATAGTATAGTCGACATATATAGGTGGTCCTGCTTGGTTCAACGATTGTTGGCAAGAGGAGTACTATGGACACTCTCTTTCTAACACTCTCTCTAACAATCACTCTTTTATTGGGTAAAATTCATGTGGTTGGAAATGGATCCCACATAAAGTGGTGAGACCCACATGAGTTTCACCCAATAGCAGAGTGAGTGTTAGAGAGAGTGCTAGAAAGAGAGTGTTCCTAGCATTTCTCTTGTTGGCAATATGAAAACGAGTTATAACAAAGAAAAAATAATATAGGATTCAATATGATCACGATATTATTTTGATGGCTATGAGTGTGACAGATAAACTCTTTTTAAAAAGCAATAATAAATTAAAAATAATATCTCCGTAAATATTTCTCGATTGATATGAAGATCACATTATATATGTATGGGCCGAGTTTAAACCCCAAATTTTCTACTTATTCACTTCTTTTTTTTTGTCAAGTTCTACTTATTCACTTTAAAGGGTGAACTTATAATTACTAGGTTACTTGAAGAAAAAAAATGAATAATAAGGGAAATGCACTTACCAAAGGCAGACATTGCAAGGAAGAGGTATCTACTGTGACGTTTTCCAGGGATAGATTCATGAAGCTCAACAAGGAGAAATATGGTATAAAGTTGCCAAATGAATGCTATTGACAAACACACACTACCCCATGCCCTGCAAGTAATTGACATTGATAAATTTTAGTATGCTGGAGTGAAACTATATGTCAATTGAGACTTGTGGAAATTATTTTATTTTATTTCTCAAAATAAAGAGATTTACTATTATAGTTCTTTTTGTATAAATATTTTATTGTGTCAATAATTCAAACAATATATGTCTTAAAATTCTAAATTATGTCCATTAGATATCAAGTTAAGTACGGTAAGAGTTTAATCTTATAATATTAAAGGATGAAGTTCAAATCCTTTCAAGACGGAGACGCAACATTGTTATTAGTCGTCACTTTATTTTTATTTTATTTTTATAAATTGGGGATGGGAAATTTTGTTTGAGTTAAAGTGATATTATTGACCATTTTACAACTCTTTACGAAAAATATTTGAATTGAACTATATACCTTAAATTACAATATTAAGCTCAATATCACTTTTTTTTTGGGTAGAAAAGCTCAATCTCACTTAATGAATGGAGTAATAATTTGCCTGTTTTCCATATTTTTTAAATCTAAATTATTATGATAGACAATGAGGCTTGAGGCCTACCTTACTCATAGACAAATTTGAATTGGCTTTGCATGTCTTTTTTTTTTTTAATATATGAGGTTTTGTAGGTCTTTGAGCTACCTAAGTTGTTTATTTGGTATATAGTCAGCATTGGTTAAACCTTTTCATAAAGGACATAAATAAAATGTTAATATGAGGCTTTATAGTCAACATATTTGGTCCTTCAAAAAAATAAAAGTCAACATATTTGGTATATATGGTCATCGATGTGTTCCTTTTCTAATTATAAAATATAATATGCAAGTTCCTTAAAAAAAAACTAATATACAAGCTAAGTATAAATTGTTTAATAAACCTCTGCCATCCAGTATTATATATATTGAAGACCGTAGTCCTTAAGGTAAAGTTAGAAAAACTTTCTAGGAAGCTTTACAAAGATTTATAATTTCAACTTTTGTCATCAAAATCAAACTGTGTTAATTTGTTTGTTGTTTGAACGCAGGAAAAAATTTTGACCGTAAAGATTCCATTTTAAAATAGATGTGTATATATGATGACATCAATGATCGAATATAAGATTTCCATTGTTTGAAGTTATAAAAAAAAATTGCAGAGGATACCCAGTTTAAAAAAAATAAATTAGTGAGGGAAAATGTGAAATCTCTCTCTAATTCTGTCACTAAATTTTGCGACCAAAGAATTTGTGAGGAATTTCATTTTTTCCGTCACTAATTTCCCTCGCTAATTTTGTTTTTTCTAGTAGTGTGAAAAGTCTCGAACCTAACTAACTTATTTAATAAGCAATCTATGTCCTACAATCCTTTTGACAAGTAGTAGAGTGATTTTTCTTTGGTTACTTTGAAAAGTATTAGGATACGTACCAACCAAGAGTTGCAAAGGCCACAGGAAGCATGAGAGCTTGAAATCCAATGTTGGAATTAAGAATATGATAACTTGCAAATCTGGCACTGCCATTTCTGGATTCTGTGATAGGAAGCCACTCATCTTTTGGATGTTGATTTTGTTGTTGTGGTAATTGGACACTTGGTGAAGAAGGGTCAGATTCAAAGGCAAAACTAGTGGATGGATGATCATAAATGTTTATAACCGTAGGAGATAGTGGGGGTTTAAAATCTGCATCAGAAAATTGCAAAAGAGCCACTTCTGATCTCATATAATCAGCTTCATTCACTTGTCCCATGTGTGTATATATTTGTTATATTCAAAGTACTAATATTAATACTAATTATTAATAACACCAATGAAGACACTAAATTAAAAGAAATTCAAGTTGCAAATTTGGACTATTTAGGAAGATGAAATTCATTTGCAGAGTCGTTGGTTATATATATAGTACTAAGTAACATGATGAAAAACATTGATTCAACTATACAAATCCTAACGCGTGGATCCCACTCATCAAGCTAGGTGACATCATCTTGCTGATCTCACTGCATATCATTTTTTTTTGGTTACAACTGCATACCATGTTTAACACAAAACAATCTAAGTTATACTTAATTTTTTATTTTTATTTGACTGAAATGATGAAGCCAAGCTATATAATAATCTCCATGCACTCCTGTACTATTATTGGAGTAATAATATACGAGGAATGCTAGCAATACTCTCTTTTGAACACTCTCTCTAACACTCACTCTTTTATTGGATGAAATTCATGCATGTCCCACCATTTTGTGTGGGTTCTATTTCCAAAGTGTACATTCATAATGATTTAAACCAATAAAAGAATGAGTGTTAGAGAGAGTATTCAAAAGTGAGTGTTGCTAACCTTCCTCAATAATATATTTCTGCTTCCTGATCTCATGGGATACGTACCATAATATCATTATTTTTTGAAAGGAACGTCCCATAATATCATAATTTGTGTGTTACTTTTAATATTGAGTTTAACTTTGATGCTGCTTCCAAAAAAAAAAAACTGATGCTAAAATTCTATTTTTTTTTTTTTTAGAGAAACTTTGATGCTTAAATAATTTAAAATTATTATCTAACAATATAGTTTGATGTTCATATTATGTATATTAATATGATTTAACCTTTCTGATAAATTATTATTTATGATATAATATATTACTGTTAGAAAATATAATTGTTAACATGATGAAATTAGTTTCAATATATGACCTTCACATATTTTTATTAAAAATTGCAAAAAGGAAGAAAATTGAAATTTAGCGGCGAAAAATGATGTGCTTTAGTTAATTTTTTTATTAAGATTTACTTCTTAAATAGTTAAAACTAGCAGCAAAAACAACAATTAAGTCTTATCCTAATAAGTGAGATTGATTATATGAATCAAACGACACGGCAATAAAAAAAACATATCTTTTTTGAACTCATTTATCTCTAAACCCTAAATAGTCAAAACCTGGTGGTTTAAACATATCTTTTTATGACAAAAGAATTACCTAGCTTGCCGCATTTTATAAACATATTTTCAACTTTTCACATGTATTGAGAAAACTGGTAGTATAACCAATGTATACATTTTGTGTACAATTTTTCATATTTCAAATCAAATTATTAATATTAATTAAGACCAATGTATACATTTCGTAATTACCGTAGGTAAAAAAAACTGTATGAAATCATTGAAATGAGACCAACATTGTGTTGGGAGAGTTGGTATTTTAACAACATGAGTTTTCCCCATGAAAAAGAACCATAACTCAATTATAAGGTAGCTCTTGCCTAGTTAAAAATATCGAATGTTCCATTGCCCAACATGGTAGTAAGGATACATTAAAAATAAAATAATAATCAACAGTTGTAATTTCAGTAAATTCTAGTTCTAGAAGACAAATGAGACTGAGTAGAAGACTTGACTTATGAACTAGTGGCGTTTACCCAACAACTTAGATGTTCGGAGAATTGAGTTTCAGTTTCCAAATCGGCTCCTACGTTAAATATATTATACTATTATAGTGTTCAACAAAGAGAGTCCACAAGCAATTTTTTTATTTTAAGAAACAAAATTAGCCCACTCAAGTTAACACTGAACATAATCGAACTTGAAACTTTGTGGAGGAGCATACTTCCAGGTTCCCAGTAGCGGTGCCAGAAATTAAACAATTGGGGGACCAAGTTTAAAAAGTATACTCTAATTAAACAAAAAAACAGTCCAAATGTACTACCTATATGAGAAATTAGATTCACTTATGCATTAATGATGGAGGGATCACAGTGACATTTCTAGTGGGGGGTGAAGGTGAGAAAAACCACAAGAAGGGGGGTTGAATTGTGTTTTCGAAAACTTCTTCCTTACGTTTTGAAGAACTGTTCTCAGGTTCAGAGTCTGAAGTAGTTCAGAGTCTGAGTGAGTTCAGAGTCATTGTGTAGCGGATAAATGAAAAGAACAGAAGGAGAAATAACACAAGCAATTATACAGGTTCCTTCCATAAACCGGAAGTAGTCTTGTCCCCCTTGCACTTCCAAGGAGAGTTCCACTAAAATGTAATGTCAAATTACAAGTTGCTCAATCACACAAGAAAGAGACTTCTCTTTGCTCAAGGACAACTCCAAGAGACTTCTATTGCTCAATCACACCTGAAAGAGACTTCTATGCTCAAGGACAACTCCAAGAGACTTCCTTTGCTCAATCACAACT
>Ga0228711_1005444_pt1 | contig 19364 bp, 8 predicted proteins | sample MedpolnodulmetaG_2_FD_177996 | JGI IMG/M metagenome (GOLD analysis project Ga0228711, IMG submission 177996) | Root nodule microbial communities from Medicago polymorpha collected in Santa Monica, California, United States - brown nodules | ecosystem: Host-associated > Plants > Roots > Nodule... | reverse complement strand
GATTCTATTCCAAATCCGATCCTTCACATATTTGAAAGTAGGTTTCTTACTTCGACTTATCCTAGATGGGAGGCCAAGGTATTTGCATACACCTAACACTTCTCTAACACCAAGAATTTGCGCCATGGTTGCACGTAGTTCAACATAAGTGCTTCTGCTGCAAAAAATATCAGACTTCTGCAAGTTGATCGCCTGTCCAGAAACCTGGATTGAATCCATATGGACCCGAACATTTATCTACTTGCATCGAAAAAGCAGCACTCTTGAACTCATCATAGGAAAACAGTGTTGTTAGTAAGGCATTATCCTCAGTTGTGGTCGACCTTTGGATGAGGTTAATGACTGTTAACCTAACTTTTGATGACCTATGAAATAAAGACTAGTAATAGTCTCTTGCAATATGTTGTAACCCATAAACCGATCGAGATTCAAATCCAAAATCGTCAGTGCGCTTTTCGATTTGATTTACTTTCCTTCATGACGAGGCTGTCGTATGGAAATAGCGGGTGTTAGGGCCCCCTTTGTGGAACCAATAAATTTTAGCACGTTGCTTCCAAAATATACCGTCCTTTATCAACAATTTATCCAGCCGGTTCATAAGAATTTTAAAATAATGAACATTGGAAGCATCAACATGTGTGCGTGCAACTTCAAGTTTCCTTCGAACCTTATTAATCTCTTGTCTCGTATTTTAATTATTATATTTGCTCCATGTATTCATATCTTGAGCACAATGACTTGGTTTCTGAACCAACTCATGTTCACCATACACTTGTCAACGTTAAGTAAAAAACAAAGAAAACTCTAGTTCAACTAACCAATCATTCTCAAATTTTAAAGGACGGGACCTCTTCCTTTCAAAATCGTATTTGTTTTTGTGCGCGTTTTGGAGAAGTGATTGTGAGTCGGATTGTAGAAAAGCTGATTTGAAAAGCAATTATTGGAAAAATGTGATCTGGAAAAGTTATGTTTTAAATAAGCTGTTTTTGGAAAAGCGTTGTTAGCATAATCGCATTTTTGAAAAACCAGTTGGTTGTTAGAAGGAAGAAGATACGTGCAAGAAGTTTCATCTCAGATTCTCAAGATTTCTAACTGATGGGCTTGGGTTTGGGCCACTTGAAGTTGGACCTGTTGGCAAAACATAATTGTTTTCCTCCCGGTTCTTTTTTGTTTTCGCTAGTGTACCTCTACTTTACTTAGTTTCTACACTATAGTTAATTATTGTATTTTCTTTGTATTTCAAACTCAAATTGGTGAGTTTTCCCATTTTGAGTTTGAGGGGACTATTAAAGTATAGTGAATAAACCATAGTTAGTTAATATGTAAACTATGGTTAGTTGGTATGTTAGGTAGTTAGAAGTTAGTTAGACTAACTCACCTCCTATAAATAACTCTCACCATTGTACTCTCTTATTAATCTATTTATTCTACTATGTGCCTCCATGAGTATCTCCCATATAAATATTATTATGCTCTCTTTCTTGTTGTTCATTATGACATTTATCCCTGTGATTCCATAATTACTAACACTCCTCAAATTTTATTTTAAACATGAAAATTTGATGGACCGAGTTTTCCCCTAAGTGAGTAAATATTACCTTACCTGCCACCCCAAATATATTATTGAAACTAAATAGTTTCACTTGCTAAAAAAGCCAAAATAAAAGCTTTAAAAGCTTTAAAATCTAATATTATTTGTTTCTCTATCGACATATCTATATGAAAAGAACAGTTAACTAACATTAATGCAAGAAGGATGTATGACGAGATTGATAGCAATTTGCTTGTAAAAGATATATAGAATACCTTTGTTACTCTTTCAGTTGTCACTCTTACAATCAATGGATAACTTGATTACTAACATTGTTCCAAAGAAAGAAACAAATGGAGAAGGACCACAATCTTTCATATTTTGATTGCGACATAATGGAAGACAAATTACAATGGTTAAATCCTCTCTTTTTATCATATAATATATGGGTGACAATCTCCATTTATTTAGGAAATTGAGAAGATCTTCACCCATAATATAGATAGTACGTATACAATGAGTATAAATTAATCAATGTCTAAAGATAGATATAGCATCAAATTTTTGAAAGAACATAGCATCGATTTTTCTTATCAGTAACTACTAATTAATTAACATATATATTGTTCCTAACAATTTGTCATAGTTGAAATATTAATTTGTCTTATTATTATTTATCATTTTAAAATATCAATGAAGCTTAACTACTATTTTTCTCTAATATAATTTTATGGTGTATATCTCAATTCATTTAATTATTTTATTACAAAACTGCTGATAACTGTTCTTAGAACATTATTATGAAAATGATTATTCAAATTTTGTATTAAAAAGCTGCATATTCAATATTCTTTTTTAAGTTTAAAAATTATTTTTCTGAATATAAAATTTCTGATTTTAACTTCATTTAAAAAAACATGATTTGTCCCTGAGTTTGGCAGTTGATAGTAACATTGAATAATATATGAGGTCATGATGCAGGCTACAAACACATTGTTTATTCATATTTTTAAAAGGTAAATTTCTAACCATATGAACCTTGCGAGCTACCAAGTTGCTCTACCATACGATAAAAAGAAGAATTGACAATTAATGTGCCCCTCCATCGTATCTATACAAATAGAATAAACTATTTATACATAATGTAAAGGAACCGTTCTAATCATCAAAATAAATAAAAAAATGTTAGCCTATTTGATGAAAAAATCATGTTTTTTTTTCCTTCAAAATATCATAACCAGATTGAAATAAAATAAAGTGAGATGATTGAGTGTTACTTTCGACACAAAGGGTAAGAATTATTTTTCAAATCCAATCGACATTATTGTTGAGTATACCGTGTTATTACACCCCACACACTTTTCTTCAACTCACATCAATGACCATCACCAATGGTCACTGTGCTATTCTCTAGCTTTCTTAAAGTGGATACTATTTGCCACCTTGCATCCCCAAAAGTCCCCTACTACTTCTAGTGTCTTCTATCAAAAAAAAAGAAAAAAGATAATACTCTATTAGTTTTTGAGAAACGTTAACTAGTGCCCTCAGGGCGTTAAAAGACTTTAAATAGTAATTTTTTTTATAAAAAATTGTGTAATCAGTGCATTGAAAACTTTTAAATTTTAAAAAAATAATTACTTTACTTAACATGCTTAAAGAGTGTACTGGGAATACTGGTTAAGAAGATCCTTAATTTTCTCATGTATACATTACTATAGTGGTTATAAATCTTCCAGAGATGCTATATTAAAGGCTTCTGATTTTTTTTAAGAGGATTAAAGTATCTCTTTTGTTTTTCAAAGGCAATGATATGTTGGTCGTTATCTGAACATCAGACTTTTCATTTCCTCATATTTAAAACGTATGAATGTCATACTTAAAAAAAATAAATATGAATCTTAGTTATTAGGCTGTTTGATAAAAAAGCTTTGTTTTGTTGGTCTACAATTTTTTTTTCTTGAACTTTAATTTCTTTAAAATATGAAAATATTATTTTTATATTGCAAAATGATCTAATTTTAGTTTTGATTTATTCATATAATATTTCTTTGATTTATATCCTCCAAATTTTGAAATTATCGTTTTTCTTTTGTACTTAACATTCATTTTAGGATTTCAAACTAAAAATGTTTTAGACATAAGAGTGCTGGCTTATCATCACATACATCATAAATTGGGTAGTTAAATTGGTTGTGACCTTTCGTAAAACATATAAGCCATTAACAAATATTGCATAACGATGGGAATATTCTTGTTGATTTTAAGATGTTGTTAGAAACAAATTATAACAAAATAGTAAACACTCATTATATATTGTTGTCACAAGTGTAAAGTGAGTTAAAGTCTCATATTACTTAAAACAAGGAAGGTTAGACGATTTATAAATAATGGGATCAATAAGTTCAAAATATTAAAATTTTGAGTAAAGATGAGGTGTCAAACTCAATATTATGGTTGCTTTTAGTCCAATATAAATATATATATGAATGATCTCACGACCCCCTTGTGATCCAACAATGATATCGAAGCCGATTGTTCGACAAAGGTTCGATCGGTTCGTTGTGTCGAAAGTCTTCATGAAAATGGTGGTCAGTTGTCGTGTCTCATTAATTGGTGCAACATCAATGGGATGCAAGTGTATGCAGATGAAAAAAGTTTCTGGTCGAAAAAAAACATAATTAATAGAATGACTCACACTTGAAGGAAAGATTGTTTCCTTAAAGCTTTGAATAAAGATGTGATTTCCAACTAAAATGTATGATTACTCTTGACCCGATGTAGATGACTCTGGCTCCCCTCGTAATCCAGCATATATTTATTTTTTGGACAATGTTAACCAGTGCCCCCGAGGCATTGGTTAAGCAGTCAAAAGAAGTAAGATTTTATTGAAAAGTGATGTAATAATTAGTTGGTCAAAAGTAACAGTTTATATTTCCAAGACAATTTTTCTACTTTTGGATTCCTTAACCGGTGCCCCCGAGGCACTGGTTAACAACACCCTTTTTTTTTTTTTTGTTTGGAATCCAACATATATCTAAGTCCATTAATTTCCATTTTGTATTGTCTCCGACAAAAAATCTTTCGATTGTGTTCTAATAAAGTGAAATCCTACTTAAGTCAAACACTAAATAGTAAATAAATGTACTTCAACTCATTTCTACCACCAATCTATCTGTTCAACACTCAAGTTTCTTAATGGTTAAATGAAAGGATTAAACACATCTGTAGCTTTCAAATCTTATCCTATTAGGTAGGAGGGATTATCTATCATAATTGTTTACTATTAATGATTATATTATATTATTATTTAATCACAACCAAGATCTCAAAAAATCCAAAAACCTTCAATTAATAAAACTTTTGAACAGTTCAAAGTGATTCATCACAACTGAGACAATATAGTTTTTTAAGGGGGAACTGAGACAATATTGTTGATTACAGACAATCCAATTCATCTTCAGCACAAAAACCAATTGTGCTTAACATTTGAATTGATGGAAACAAAGTAAACTAACCGAAAAATTGAACAAGTCTATTAATTATTAGAATACACACAATGTTTACCATAGGGGTCTAGCGCGAGTGGTTGATGCGCAATGTGTTGGAATGTTGTAATTTCCAAGGTATTGAGTTCAACTCATACATAAGGAAAAGAGTACACATAGTGTTTCGAAAACCAACAATTCCATAAATTTCCCAACAAAGACCAAACAACTTGGTGTTGGGAACTCTGGGGGAGCGTCAGGAGCAAAATAAACTAATGACGAGAACAACCAAAAAGCCGTAACACCACTCAGCTGCACGTTACTCCCAGAAGAATGGAAGAGTCATTGAGTTATCATTTTCGATCAATCCATTAGGACCCATTTGCAGCATCCCATTGCAATGAAGGTTTGTTGTGTTACCATCTAAAACAAATACCGGACCATTCGGCTTATCTTTCGCCTTTCCGGAGTACGAGTACTCCTTCGTAGCATCAAAATGCAACGTTCCAGACGAAGATTGTGTTGGACTGTTGTTGATGCTTGACTGCATCAAACTCAACTCTGAGCTTTGTGTTTGAAGTGTTGACAGAAGATAGAGAGCACAACCCGAGTCAAAAGATCCGGGCTTGCCATCAGAAGAGAGCTTCCTACTGCCTTTTTCACCTGCGGATGAACCAACGGCACCGCGGATAGGATGGCTGATAGGAATTCCAGGCGCTGCTTTGTTAACATCGCCGGACTTAGGGAGAATTTCTTGCCAATGAGGATGCCCCTTATCCTGTTTATGTTTGTCAATTCGATACAAAAGTCTTTGATGATCGTAACCAGATTCAGCTTCAGTTATTGAAGTCGCAGGCCAAATGTTTCTCATAATAGGATTCACATATGTCTGAGGGCTACCAAAGTGCAGGATTCTAGGTCCTAAAATTGTACAAAGAGATAACAGTGTTAAAACTCCATATTACTTGTGCTTGTGGAAGACAAAAATAATGTAATTAATTATGACTAGAAAAAAAAAACAGATGCCAGTAGTAATCATATTAGTTAAGTCTGAACATGCCGGAAATCAAGGATCAAGATTCCCTGCAGTTGGGATACTATGAATTCACGCAGTCAACACATCAATGATCGTTGGATCAAGATTGGACAGTGTGAATTTCCAGCTCAGTATATTGAATTTCGAAAAGATTAAAACCAATAAAATTTTGTGAAATGTCGATCTAAGTCCAACAGTTACTAAAGCTGAAACTAAACACAGAAAGTCACTTTCTTTGTCATTAAATTTGATTAGGGAGAGGATTAAAGAGCTTATTTAAACTTATCCTATGACATAAACACTTGCACAAGTATTTGGAAGAGCAAATGGAAATAGATTACGACATGTTTATTAAGTTGCTTTTAACATATTTGCATAAGCATCTTCTAGAAACTTATTGCACTAACCTAAATTTAGCTTTACGCAGAGTTTTATGAATTCCCTCTTCAATAGTAGAATCAGCTTAAACATAAACTCTTTCACAATAAGCACTTATAAGTAAGTTTTTAATTAAATTGTATATCCAAAAGTCGCCAAATAACTATAGCTAATTTTTTTTTTTTTTTGAAGAACTAAATTAGCCCACCCAAATTGACACCGGGAAGAACCGAACCTGAGACCTTGAGGCAGAGCACACTCCTAGGTCCTAAGCCAATACCTCAAGGCCAACCCAAATGGGTTAACTATAGCTAATTATTAAGCTTAGCTCAGAATTCAGCTTATGATAAATAAAAATTCGAAACAAATTTTGAGAGAAACTCTAAATTCTATTGTCAGAACTTCATGGATTGTTATGTATATGTAATTTCTTACTTATTCATCATGAATATCTTCTTCCTGCTTATAAAAAATGTTATATATTTTACCTAACCCCCTCTTTCATCTCATGTTTCACAATCATAAAATTGAGATCTTGTTAAAGATCAAAGTAAGTCATCTATCTTAGAATCATGAGATGCAAAATACACAAACCTTTGTAATTGTACATGAACTTCTCAGCAGCCATGAAAAGAGACGGTGGCTGAGGTTTCCTTCGGCGCTTATTATGTCCATCAAGACGTTTCCTGCAACTCCTCTTAACCTCATCAAACTCCGCAAGTGAATGAAACCTACATCAAATCGACATCACCCCATGTTACAAAACAACCTCAAAACATGGTATGTTTGGATTGTTACTTTTAAGCTTATCTACTCAAATAAGCCATTTTTAGAATATTCAGAGAGCTTCTATATGGAAACAGCTTATGACATGTCCATAAGTTTTTTTCAGCTCATTTTCTTATTCTTTGCAGAATAGCTTATGAAATCAACTTCTAGCTCATACGAAAACAGTTTGACTTTATTTTATACTGTTATAGAAATAACGTGCACATAGATACATAAATTATAAACACTTACAATGATAAACAATAATGCTATAAACGTGCTTAATTAAGCTGTTTATTCAAACATGACACTAAAACAACTTCAATTCAACAAGTTAACAACCCCAAACAAACAACTTCAATTCATATACCTGCTGCATTGTTGGCAGAACCTCTGCTGCTTACCTCCAACCAACACAACAGGAGTTTTGGAATGCTTTTCGCACACCCTATGACGCTTATGATACTCTCTACAATCACTAAGATCAGAGTTACATCCATCAACCAAGCAAATCATATTCTGCAATCCATTTTGCAAACGCGATCTTTTCAACGATCCACTAGGTGACGACGAAGACACAGCTTTTGAATCTTCCTTTCCTGAATCATGAACTGATTTTTCCATTGAATCAGAAGCCTGATCACCAAGCCTCAAATCCATTGAATCACCTTCATTTTTCAGCTCCTCCAATCCAGATGGATCCCAAGCAAACTCTTTCCAATCCCAATCCATAAAACCAACTAATCACACTTCAAATTCTTTAAACCCTTTTCAATATGCTAAACCTACCACAAAATACTCAAAAACACAAGAATCAGAATCTAAATCACTTTATATTTGTCACAACAAAATTAAAACTTTGACTTGTGAGAATCAAATTTAGTATAAAGTTGGTCAGAGGAAACATTAAGAATAAATACCAAGTTCTCAAAATTTTAAATTGAATCCATCACTAGCATAAGAAATAAAATATTCAAGATAAAAAAAAATTAAATAATAAAAACATATTAAATAATAAAAGAAGCAAAAGAATATTAGAAGATATCCTTTTATAAATTAAAGACCACAAACACTAAGGTCCCCTCAAACTAAAGTGATGTGTTTATAAAAAAATTAAAATAAATTATGTCAATTCAAGACTTTATAGTTTTCTATAATAGAAAATTAAAGCAACTACACCTAACAAACATAGTAATGTAAAAATTAAATTTGCATAAAATTTTCTTACAATTGTTGATGGTTTTCCAAGACAATGGGCAGAGAAGAAGCAAGACTCATGTTTGACTTTTTTTTTTTTATATATGAGGGAGAAGATAATAAAAAGAAAGAATTTGATAGAAAAAATAGGTATGTTGGAATGAAAAAGTAGCTCACCAAATCTCATCATTCATTGAGCTCTTGTGGTGGATTTAGAGGCAGAAACCACATTAATAGGAATATATTATTTTATACTATGGTATTTTATTATATTATAGTTATCTTTACTTAGCAAAAATAAGTAAGTTATGGGGAAGAGTGAGATCTGTTTTATTTTTTTGTGTGGAGGGGTGTTACTCTTATATGATTTTCATCTTTCTTTTAAATCTTTTAAAATCGGTTTGAATCTCATTCTAAAAGATAGCTTAAATGATAGGGTATTTGTACATTTAACAGTTTGAGAATCCAATTAATGTGAGATTAAGAATAAACTACAAACAACTTCAATACTCACTCTCACGCATAGTGTAGGCCTGAGTCTAATTCTCACATTGCAATCCTTAACTCAGCTCTAATACTATGTAAAATGAAATTGGATCTTATTCCCAAAGTTAACTTAAATGAAGAGATATTCAAACATATTTATACATTTAATGGTCCAAAAACCTGAGCAATATAGGACTACCAACAACTTCAACATTTCTAGCTAGTTTTTTTTTTTTTTTTTTTGTGTTAAATCTTGGCAAAAGTAATGACCACATGAATAATAATAATGCAAGTAGAATAAATGGTGGTGGCGGCCAATTGGACATGGGAGACAATGGAGAAAGTGACTGCAGCTTTGGACTATATATATGTATCTTTCCAGACTATTATATCATATACTTTATATAGAAATACCTAATGGATTGTTTCAATTTAAGAAATAGTTCTTACTATGTTCTACCGTTGGAGCTTACACATTTGGTCGTAATTATTGTATAAGATTTTATTTATATTATGACTGGTAAAACTTAAAAGGGTTTTGTTACAGGACACCTTTTATGAAGGTGTTTTTTAACAAGTTATTCTATGAGTATATGCTAAAAAGACACCAACTAATTTTTATGAAGGTGTCTTTTAGCAAAGTTATAACTAAAAAATGGAAATCACACGTTAAGGTGTGGGTTATTAAAAGACACATTCATGGATGACTTCTAACAAAACCCCAACTTAAATATGGTATGTTTGACATATATATTTTATTCAAGTGAACTATATATTATTTAGTAATATGTTTATTTAAGTAGTTCACTTTCTTTTCAGTGGAATCAAGTAGTTCACTTGATCATGCAATCTATTAAATAACAGAATAATTATTCTTTAAGTATATATAGCCGTCGTGATATATTATCGTTAAATAGAACGACAATAATATATAAAGAGTATTATGTGAGACATTATTAATCATATTTCATAGATCATGGACAACTGATGTCAAGTCAACAAATGGATAAAAATGTTAAAAAGGAGTAATATTTACATCAAATGACTCATTATGAGTATTTACATAAACCAATTATACGTAAAATCTCGATTTTAACTACCTTGAGTTCAATGGATCTCACATCGTTAACCACAAATGAAGGTATATGTTGAGAGAAAGGTGTAGTTATATTTGAGGCATAAAAAGTATACAATCCTTAAGAGAAAACATACGAGGAATAAATATTGAAACATACGATCAAACCTTTAATGATCACAAGATCACCAAAGACATTAGGAGGATGTGATCCGTGAAGAGGGTTATGATCCAAGACACTGATCATAGCTATTTTGTTAAAACGTCGTGAATCTTGTTAGACCAAAATTGGTTAAAGAACATAAGCCCTCAAGTGTTGAATATACCAAAGCATGTATGAGAATAATTAGGATACTCTAATGTGCGTTGTGTAGGAAATTCTAAGTAAATGAAGTTATGCCTCTAAACCAAATCAACACTCTAGACTAGCGGTCAACATTCTGGACCTTGATGTGAAGCTCTATGTCATAGATAAAGACAAGGCTTTGTATCAAGATCAAGGTAAAATTATGTGGAAGTCAACGCTTTATGGTTCAAGCATCTGGAATGAGATCCTTTGTACCATGTGATGACTCAAGGATAGGTCACTAATGCAAGCGATGACTCTTTTCTAAGAAAGGAAAAATTGTTTTGACTTATGCAATTGAGTAAAATTCATTAAGAGAATCATTGTTCACGATATCATTTGGTGCAATTCGTTGCCTATTTTTATTAGGGAGGATTTCTTTAGGGACCGATTTCGGTTACTGATCTGTCCGGTGAGTGGCAACGGCGGCAGGTAATGCTTCGATGTGACAGTAATGGCTTCCAGAACGGCGACGACAAGTCTTCATGGTGGGACGAAAGGTGCCTGCAGGAACGTTAGCACTCTGACGCTCAAGTCAGTAATGGAACTGAGAAAGAGTATGTAGAAAGTGTTGTTAAAAGTGAATCATACCTTGAGGACGAGGAGCTTCTGTGCGGTGCGGTGCGGTGCATTTAAACTGGTGTGCTCCTTCAGAAGCGGAGCCTTAAGGCGGTGTAGTCGTGTCACTTGTTAACCAGTGATTGGTCTTCTGACCAGTTCAGAACTGTTACCTACCTTTTGCTTTCCGTAAAATTTTTACCCTTTTTTTTGTTTTCTTTATTTGGGCCTTTTTTCAGAGGGTTTTAATTAGGTCCCTCTCTTGTACATAGTGTCCAGTTTCTCCCTGATGTTCTTCTCAGTTTTGGTTCAATTAAAAAAGTCCTACTAATATGGTGAATACTCTTTTATTATATGTGCATTTGCTATGATTTATAGGTTTATACATACTTATTTGGTTTATGGAGTACTGAAAAATGTTGATATTATATTTATTTATTTTAATCATTTTGGAAAATTTATAGTAGTTTACATAAGTATTTTTGAGAATAATATTTTAGTATGGACGAGCAGAAAAAGTGATTAGTTTTAATTTGAAAACTTGAATTGATAGGCAAAATAGATTTGAACCATTCTATTTTCTGCACCTTCAATTTAGTGTTGCAGTCTGTCATATGATTTGGGTACACCAAGTCTTCCCTCCTTGTGCTGTCTTAGCCTAGTTTCTAATATCCATTATTTTTAATCAACAGATCTGCTATTCATACCCGTGGTTAGTTTGAATTTCTAGTTGCACCCCCTACGTTCACGTTAGAACAACAAACTATTAGAAGTTTAATAATTCAGTCTGTGAAGTTTGCTAGTTAGAAAAATTGTTAGAAAAGTAGTTATAAGTGATAACTTGTATCCCAATTAACTTGTACTACAAATAATGTAGTCTATAAATAGTTGAGATCTCATGTGTATTTGTATTCGAGACTTTGGCAATATAATATACACGTTATCTACTCTCTAAAGCTATTCTTTAATCTCTTCTCTATTCTCTTAAAATCACAAAATCAATTCCTTTGTTCCAACAATTGGTATCGCAACATTGGTTTGATCCTGAAACCTTACAATCGTGGTGAATGCGTTCGTTAATCTTCTTGGAACTTTACAATCGTGGTGAATGCGTTCGTTAATCTTCTTGGAACTTTACTTGTTCATGATGGGAAGAACTATGATAAAGGGAACAAGCAGATGAAGGTGTTGTTTGGTTTTCAAGATGTGTTGGAGATTATTGATTCAGGCTTTGAAGAACTTCTAACAGATGCAACTGAAGTACAAAGAATTGCACAAATAAAATTGAAGATTTTTTTTTACAAAGCATTGTTCTTGATTCACCGGTGCGTCAATCCTTGATGGTCGGATTTAGGCAAGTGTACCAAATCGTTTATCAAGTAATAAAATGTAAGTAGAGTATCGTATCCACAATAATTGTCGTTCCAACTAAGCAATTCACTTCACTTATTTAGGAACAGAAAACAGTAAATTAAACGGTAATATAAAAGATAAAAGGGTAAAGGGGTTTTGCAATTTAGTCTGTTTGCAGCAGAGCAAGAGTTTAGCAGTTAACCTGGTTTGTTTAATGTAGAATGTTAGTGGCGGTTAGGATTCTTTAAATCTTCTCTATTCATTTGTTGAAATTAATTAATGGTAAACATTATTCAATTTTTAACGTTTTCTATCTAAGTGATGAGTTTGTAGGATTTTACTAAATGTGTGATTTATTTTTATGAACTTTAGCATTGCTTCATACGGGTAGAAAAAATGTTTATAATTATGTTCACGTCACAATTTAACATTGCTCCAATCAACTTAGAGGCCATACACAAAAACAATCAAAAACGAGAAAACCAAAACAACAGTACATGCATGCAAATAATTTTCATGCTAATTAAATGTGTCTATGAATAAATAAAAACATGATAAAGAGTGCACATAAATATCATATGGTCTTGTATCTTGAAAAACCAATCTTACTTTAACAACATTTGCATTCGGTCTTCAAGTACCTACAAGACAATTAATAGTATTTTCTCGGTACCCATTGTTATTTGGGTCCTTGTTGGTTAATACCTTTCTTGACCCAAATAAATTTATGTAGCAAGTATTTGGAAGTATGTCCTTTTGTATTACAATAGAAACATGATAATTTATGAACATGAAGATATGAATTAAAATTATTTCCATTGAAAAAATTATTTCTAACATTCGAATTATTTTTCTTAAAAAAATTGTTAGAATAATTTCTTTCTTTAGAATTATTTCTACGATTCATACTTTTGGAAGAATTTACAACATGCATTTTCTTTGTTTCTATGTTGTTATAAATTGTGATTTTTTTAACAAAGATCGTTTTATTTGTGTTTGGTTTATTAAAATTTGAAACACCAGGTCCGATTTTGTTATTTGAATATCTTTCTTTACTAAGCACTTCTTCCAAACCATTGTGACATTTTTCAATTTTTTTTATCACTTGATTTAATTCAATAATTTTAGTTTCATGTTCTTTACATTTATTACATAATAAAGAATCTTTAACCTTTTCTAATTCCACTTGTGCATCAAAAGCTTTTCTTTCTAAAGACACAATTAATTTCTTTTGTTTTGCACAAGTTCTAGAAAGATTAATACATTCTTTATGTAATTCATCAAATGCATTGTGTAATTCCTAAGCTTTAATTAATTCAGAATCACTAACCTCATTTTCTTCATTATCAGAATGGTGTGAAGCCATTAATGTCATGTTTGCTTCTTCGGTTCCATCATGGGTGGTTTCTAAAGTATCTTATATTTCTTTGGCAGTTTTACGATTTGAGATTCTAAAGAATTCACCCATACATAAAGCAGATGCAAGAATGTTTTTGGCCTCTTTGTCATATAGAACTTTCTTGTGATCATCATCATCCCAAGATCCTTGTGGTTTGATTGAAGTCGCACCATTCAAAACTGTAGTAGGAACATATGGACCATTCTTGACCGCATTCCATATTTCTGCACCTTGTGCTTCAAGAAACATTTTCATGCGAATTTTCTAGAAATCATAATATTCACTGGTGAAACTTGGTGGATGGTTGACATTGGTGACGTAGATAAAATAGTTACAAGGAAGGGAGGTTTGAATTGTGACCCTTTAAAAATTATCCTGAAACTTAAAAGTGAAATTCCGGCAGGCTAGCTTTCATATGTTTTATACGATGTTTCAACATCAGATACGAACATAATGTCGAGTAAGATGTTTTAGCATCGAGCTAGCAGAAAATAGACAGATCAAGGCAAATATAACAGATGTTGAATTTTTAGCGCGTTAGTTAGAAGTTGTTCTATGTGATGTTTCAATTCCAGATGCACAGAAAGCAGATGTTATGTTTAATGTTCCAACATCGTGCTAGCAGTAAACACAAACAAAACAACAAAATAAAAGACAAGAAAGTAAAAGGCACAGAGAGTTTGTTAACCCAGTTCGGCACAACTCACCTACATTTGGGGGCTACCAAGCCAGGAAGGAAATCCACTAGTGTAGTCCTTATTCTATAGCTCTCAGCAAACTCCTCGTTTACACTAAAGACCTAGGACCTACCCGTATAGACTTCAACCTAGGAACTCCTAGATCTAAGATCCCATCTCACTATCCTATGGTCAGTCACAGCCCCTATGACCTATCAGACCTAAACAAAAAACACAAAGTGAAGTTACCTTCAAACACACTACCTAACACCATGCTTAACAGCTTTGGTGTAGTACACAATCTACCTAGCTCCTTGCTTCACAGCTTCGGAGTAGAGAACATGAGTTTACAACTCAAAAAACAGTCCTAGACTTGCATCACAAACGATACAAGAGAAGAACACACATAGAAGACGACTCACAACCCTAAAAATCTATTTTTTTATTAATCGATGGTTTTGATACATTACAACTCAACTAAAGGTTCTGCTCAGTGCATCAAGATGATACAAAGAGAGGCTCACAAATAAAGCACAAGTTGAAACCCTAAAGACTCAATTCAATAACATTGAATTGGTGAGTAAAATTAGGGTACAAGTCTTCCTTATATAGCCATTCAAAGCATGGGCTTTTTCGTCGTAGGCTAAACATATATTTGTATCAAATATTCTCTTTAGAAATATATTGAAACAAATATTCTACAGAAAATATATTTTCCAAAATCTCTTTTGAAAATATATTTTAGAAAAAAATATCCATTAGAAAAATATCTTTCTTCTGGAAACACACATATTTGAATCAAATATTCTTTTTCATAAATATATTGAAACAAATATTCTTCAGAAATATATTTTTCAAAATCTCTTTTGAAAATATATTTCACAAATATGGTAACTCCTAAAAAGTAGGAACATCTTTAGGAACCGCCAAACACACCACCAAGGAATCCTAAAATATTGTTTATATTTTAGAAACAAATATTCCAGCTGATTCTGGACAAAAACGCGTTGCTTGGTGAACAAGAAATAAGGTGTGGTTTCCTTAATAAGATAAAGATTGCGTAAACCAAGTCACATAAACAGGGCACACCGAACCGTGCCAAGATGTTGGAACATCGTATCCAACATCATACATGAGTATTTGTTCTAGGAACAATGAAGCCAATACTCAAATACCCAACAAAAAGTGATTCTCACGTTGTTTACTTGGAATAGTTAAGTTAGTATTTTAACTTCAGAACGTTCTGAAGTTCATACGCAAAAACTGCTTAATAAAGTAAATGTGCAAGTGTGTGTTGTGTATATTGTAATTAAAGAGTATAGAGAAAAGAAAAAGAACACACAGAGATTTATAGTGGTTTACCCAATGTGGGCTAGTCCACTCCTCACAATCTTGTGAGAGTTTCCACTATGATGCTTGAGATAATCTCTCAAATCCTGCACCTTATAATCTTTGTTCACCTGAACAATTACTGTTGGTGTAAGCCCTAGAGGCCAATAGTTTATATTAAATTTATCTTATGTATCATGACTTTTATTATTGAATAATATATGACACTCTTTATTATATTTATAGTAATGTTAATAAAGTCCCTAGAATTGATAGTTCATGTAATAATTATTAAGTACGACTTAATCATGAGATTACATTATTATAAAGAATGCTATTCTTAAATGTATCCGTAGTCAAGCTTTAATATGAATCAGGATAATAATAAAGCGTCGAGACTATTATGTATGTTGACTGATGACCGCATCTCATGGGTCATAGATATGAGATATTAAGTCTATACATATGTATAAATATAAAGAGTAATATTTATAATGGATTGACCCACTGTGAGAATACTATATAGTATGTTAGGAAATTGTCATAAGATATTCTGATGAGTAAAACCGCAAGTGCACGGTTCTACCGAAGTAGTAAAAAGAGTATTGTTCCGACAGGGAGTTATGAATTCAATTAACTTTTAATAATGATTAGATGAAAGTTTCAAAGGTTAAAAAGTTTGGATTTTTAATTGAAAGCAAATAACAATAATAATAAAAGTTGCCTTGGGATGATTGGTTCATCTTGATGACAAACCCTTCACAAACAAACCCTAAACCTAAACTTTATATTAAACCTACTTTCTAAAGACAAGTTTCTCTTAAGCGTATCAAAGTTTCTCTCGAAATCATTGAGTGTGTTCCTCTAGCAACCACGCCTATTCTCATGGTTGATTGCTATTAGAATCCTTGAAAAACGAAACTTTATTTGTCTCAAAGTTTGCTAAACTATTCTCATGTTTCGCAATCCTTGTCTAATTTCACTTGTCCCAATATCAAAACTCTGCTGTCGCTTTATGAATTGATATTTGTGATGATGAATTAACAAATACTAACCCTCCGCTGTCGCTTTATGAATTTAGTATTTGTTAATTCCTTATATAAACGGTGAAATTAGATTAGAAAGTAGATTTATATAAAATTAGGGTTCGAGGCTTGGTTTGATTAGGATTACGTCATTTAGACTTATCCAACAATCCCAAGACAAGAAGAGTCTACTAACTCACGTTCATTGTAGACATAGAAGAGAAGAAGAAGAAGAAGAAGAAGAAGAAGAAGAAGAAGAAGAAGAAGAAGAAGAACATAAAAGTAAATAACAATAAAATAAAGGTGAACTTTTATTCCAAGAACAAAAGATGGTTTTACAAACTAGATGGTTGCTCTATTTATAGTCTAACATTGACTTGAGCCCCAAGAATTAAATCACTAAAGTGTTGCACAAGAAACCATGGGCTCTAGGTCAGAAATACTAAAATAGGTAGTTTTGTCGAAGAAGCAAAAGCAGCAAAAGGGGAGCGCCACTTGTTATATTTTTGTACAAGATCTTCAAATTCTTTGCACAAGATATTTTTGTATGAGATCTTAATATTTTTGGCATGAATCAGCTCCAATTCTCCTTTCTTTTGCTCCAAGACTCCATCTTTCAAATATTTGTTCCTAAAATAAAATAACTTGGAAATGAAGTAAAATAGTTCTAGAAGTAAATAAAAACATATTAAATTTAATTAAAATAAACTTAAATATTAAATAAAAGACACTAATTAATGACTCATTATTGACTCATCATATTCTCACAATGATTATAGTGTATATCACTCTTAGACCTGAAACCTCTATGATCCCTAGAGGTGGACTCAAGTGCTTTGTTGTCATTCTAACGTTGTCTGTAAAAGGATAACCATAACGTTGGTTGATGGGTACTTGATGAATCATGTTGAGGTACATGAGTGTCCTAGATGGGATTTGTCACTCCTCATAATATGAGATATATCTTTAGGCCTCTTGGTGAAATATGACTGTAAAATTGCATGGCCATGCCGAACTAAGTTGATATGAGATATTGGACTTATTCGTTATACAGTATATTTCGGAATCACGAAATATCAATATCTATCTATACAACGGTGACAATATATATGCCTTGAGATCAATATAAACATTGGGACAAAGGAGTAATTGTACACAGAAATATTATCATGGAAAAAGTTTTGTCAGATCACTTGACATTCTTGTCACTTGGGTAGCAATGATGTGTTGCTAGATACACTCATTGTTTATAGTATTAAATATTAGATTTAATATTATTGCCAACGTGACTAGAACCTATAGGATCACACACAAAGAACGGTCAAAAGAGAAATATATAAGTATGACTTATATAAGGGGTGCGTTTAATAAATGACGCTAAATAGTTAGCAAAATTACTAAACTCGTTATTTGGCTTACTGAAGCCCAATAATGACTTCTGACTTGCAGAGCACTCTAGGAGTTCTATAAATAGAACCCTAGTGCTGAAGTCTTTGTAACACGATTTTTTTGAGAAACCCTAATTCTCTGAAACTTATGATTCCTTGGCTAGCACCGAGATTTGGAGGAGCACTGTTCGTGTGGACTTGCTAGAGGCTTTGTTGCTTACTGCTTGCTTTGCTATGATCGCGATACCAGATTCCAGAATCCACACTTCGAGGTAACAATTGAATAAGTGGTTCTTGATAATTCGTAATGATCCAAGGAAAGAAAATCGAAAAATTTTATTCCGCTGTTTATTCCGTTGTTTTTCGACTTTCCTTCAATTACAACTCTATATTCTCAAAGCCTCAGCAGGCTTGTACCTTGTTGCTAAATTACCCACTTAGACTTTTACAACCTTTGCTCAAACTAACATTTTAGTACCCCTAAAGTTAGATGAGACTTTGATTACAATTTGTATAGAGTTTGTATGTTTGAGAAACAAACAAGAGGAATGGAAGAAATTATCTTTAAAAGAGATAACAGAAAGAATTAATGTACACTACAAAGAAGATAAAAAGAGTCTTCAGTGATGATCAATTCAAATTGCAAGAGCTTCAAACACGTATCAAATGTTTTCTTGTATGCTTTGCAAAAGTGTGTTTTGTTATTATTCATGTGAATGATTTGGCCTTAGTCCTTTTTGTTTTATTTCATTTTGGATATTGAAATACGACCTGCGTGTTGTGCCTCTCTATTAAATCTCTATTGTACATTCTCTTTTCATCCACTCCCTCGTATGTAAAACGAGTTTTCTTTTTTCTTTTTTTAATGTAAATAGATTACAAGGAGGTAATAGGGCTCAAGACGTTAGGATAGTCCTGGAAGTCAAGCTTGGAGAAGCAAGGTCGTTTCTAGGATTAGTTTAGATTCTCTCATTGGCTTGAGATAGTCATAGCGTTAGGATGGCCATAATCATGTCACTTTTATTTTGTATAATTGTTATGCATGTTATGATTGGAGTGCGAATATATATGATATATAAGCCGTGGTGAGGTGAGATCAAATTTAATAAAAATCCTTCATATTTGAAATATTAAGTTTAATGCTTTCCAAAAGTTTAACACCCTTCAAGACTAATATCGAATATGTGGGTTTTGCCTCCGTGAAGCACATATTCTATACTAGTAAGTTGCGGTGCGGTAATCCAATTTACCCAAGTGTTATTCTTTTGGGTTTAACTTAACTAAATTAATTTTAATAAGATTAGAATAAATTTAGAAGCTATAATTGGGAAAT
>Ga0228711_1005443_pt1 | contig 19366 bp, 9 predicted proteins | sample MedpolnodulmetaG_2_FD_177996 | JGI IMG/M metagenome (GOLD analysis project Ga0228711, IMG submission 177996) | Root nodule microbial communities from Medicago polymorpha collected in Santa Monica, California, United States - brown nodules | ecosystem: Host-associated > Plants > Roots > Nodule... | reverse complement strand
CTGGCGAGTTTAAGAGAGAAGCTATGGAAACAGACAAACGCTGTGAAGGTGAAGTTGCTCCTGGCGAGTTTAAGAGAGAAACCATGGAAACAGACGTCGGCTCCCCGGTTGTTATTTCGCCGGAAACACAAACACATGTTGTTGGTGGTGGTTCCCGTTCGCCGGAAATACAACAAGCTGAAGATGTAGTTGGTGGTGTTTCCCCGGGTTCGCTGGAGGTACACATGAACATTGTTTATTCTTTCTTAAATATACTGCATTAAAAACCAGCATTTTTAATGGAGGATGTTCTTTTGATATCTAAAAGTTGACATTGTATATGACAAATGTATAAAATTACACTTTTTATAACTACTATTGATTTGATTTAAAAGCAGGAAAAACTTACCAAAAAAAATGAAATTGTAAATCCAACTTGAGATAAGGTTGTCCATAAAGTGGAAAGTTCTTTGAAAAGAAGCAGTTTGAAGATGAGGGGTTAGCATTGACACAGAATGGTAGAGAGAATGGTTTGTGGGGTTGTGTTAGACCCAACCATGATTTCTAATAGATGGCGTGGAAAATAAGAAAGTTGGTGGATACTGGAGAAGGATATTAACCGTGTTTAGTGTGTGGGCGTACATTGATAAAGAGAAATGGCTCGACAATAAGAAATGTATGTTAAGTCTTATTGCAACTGTATTTGCTATTACTACTTATAAAACTGCGACAAACCCCCCTGGTGGGGTTTATTCCCTCGAGAAAATTACCAAAATGTGCACATCTATAAATAAATATGATAAAATATGTTCGGGTGAAGCGATAATGTCGGTGGTACAACCCGAGCTATATTCTAAGGTTTTAAATATGATTTTGAGTAATGAAATGATCTAAGTTCTCTCCTTAAGAAAAAACTAAATTTAAACATGATATAACTGAAGTTTTTCTATAAAAAAAACTGAAGTTCTAGTTATACCTTTTTTGTGTATATACAATTCAGAATTAGTGAACCAATATTTGTTGAGACACAGAAAATCCCTCAAAAGGGAGATTTTAAAAGGAAAAAAAGATATATGATATAAATTGCCCTAACATAATCGAAAACGACAAGCATAAACAAAATCGAAACAAAAAATTCTAACATGCATTGATATAAGAATATATTTTAATAGTATTTTTTTTAATAATATTTTAATAGCAATACACACACATAAGGTATAAATACAATTTCATTTTTTTTTGGGTAAGTTTTTCCTGCTTTTAAATCAAATCAATAGTAGTTATAAAAAGTGTAATTTTATACATTTGTCATATACAATGTCAACTTTTAGATATCCAAATAACATCCTCCTTTAAAAATGTTGGTTTTTAATGCAGTATATTTAAGAAAGAATAAACAATGTTCATGTCTACCTACTTCATTTATAATAACTAATGTTTGTACCTACTTCCATGAATCCGCTCCTGACTTTAATTTATATGGATATTTTTTATATAAGTACAGTATGGTTTTTTATGTATTTTACGGCTAGTATGGATATACTTATGATTGCGTGACAAATAAAGTAGATGAATAAATGCAGTAGCGTGAGGACTAAGGAGAGAAAGTGCAGTTCGAGAAGGTATAGACATTATTAAGAAAAGTGGCATGTTACTTGCATTTCACCTAATTCTTTCGTTTTCATCTCCACGTCACGTGAGCTTTCCACTCTTTACAAGTTGCCAGTTGGAGTTCTCTCAATTACTGTTCTTTGGTTTATAATTCTATTGTCAACTCTATTATCTTCAGTTTAGGCCTAAGCTTCAGCTTCTTCTACAACACTTTTTGTTTATTTCAGATATTAGTCGATCATTGATATGTTTATTAAAAACAAGTCAACCGTTGCTATTAACTAAATGAACCAAGCAAATAAAACATAAGCAGAATTTGTATGAGATTCTTTCACTCTAAGGCTTCATTTTGAGTAAGAAAAATTAATATTAACTTTTATCCTCTCATTCAAGACAATAATCTTTTTGACAGTATAATAATAGATACGAAGTATCCACAGATGTTTAAGTCAGCAATTTCTATTATGAAATTTGTTGACCACAAAAATGATTTATCACTAGACCGACATTTGACCTATGTACCATTATGAGGCTTGCATAAATTTCTTTTATATTTTTTAGTCAAAAAACAAGTTTACAATTATTAAGATAATCTCTTTCAAAAAAAAAAATATTAAGATAATCAACTTTTCATTTTTCACCTGCTATGAATCCAGGCAACGATGCCAAGCAAACAAAAGTTATTTCTCCAAGGGACTATTATTTTTTTCAAGAAAGAAAAGACTACTCAACAAAACACAAATCTATCAAATAAGAAATATATTTGTTTACATCAAGAATGGGAGCCTCGGGTTGGACGGCAAACATGATTCCTTTTACGAGCATGCTCTTCACTACGGTGCTGTGTCCGACATGCATATCCATACCAGCAATCTTCTCTTGTCGATGCTTCTGGTGGGAGAAGCTTTTTGCAATACATACAAACAAAAACAAAAATAAAAAGGGTCAACTTGATTTGCAGACTGCAAGTAGTTTCATTCAGCAACTAAATTTTTGTAGTACATAAAACATTGTAATGTTATCAGTTCGTTCAGCAGATTCCAGGAACTGGAATTAGTTTCTTAGTAATTTTGTGATTAGATTGCGTAAATTTATATTTGGTAAGCCACTTTTTTCCCAAAAAAATAATCCACTCATTGCTAAAAAGTACAGATAATTGAGTTAAAGAAAGACAGACTTCCGATAATGCTTTGAGTTTAAGGTACTTACATGTTTGGGTGTAGAAATGCGAAACCAGTACAAGAGAAATGACACCAACTTCTGATAACAATCACTGCATGATTAAAAGAATATGAACATTCAAAGGTTGAAATGGTTATCAGACAATAATTCCACATTGTACTAGAGTTGGTGGTTGTTTTACCAATGACGTACATCAACCAGTATGCGGTGTTAATATGTCAAATAGAAATACAAGACAGTAGAGTTCAATATGATTTTTTTCGCATTGTTGGGTGCATAATACTCAGCAAATTAATTCAGTATAAATGTATGTACTATTTACCTACAGGTATGTATCACATTACAAAATGCAACCTTCAATAATTTTAAGGTTTGGCATTGGGCCTATTAAAACATCTAGGTAAATCCACTTTAGCTCAATGATTCAGTATAAAACATACCTGCATATAAGAGTCCCAGCAGTCATCATCTCTGCGTGATTCAGCATCATTCGTGTTGTATCTGCCAAGACAATAGAAAAAAAATAAAAACTTATGTATAAGTCAATATCTGGTGACAGTGTGACACCATCAAATGTACAATCAGATCAAACAATTTACACCAATGAATAACTTTTTGTAAGAAAACTCAATTGAAAATTTGCATTAAGCTCAGCAAGCTAATGCAAAATAGGAATCCAAGTGCATGTTTGATGAGTTTTTTCTTTTTATTTTTTCAGATATATTTTCACTACATTTTACAAAACTATCACCTTGTTTACATTTTGTTTCCTTCATGCAATGAAAACAATAAATAGCCAGGACAAGAATCAATTTTTGTAATCATCAGTTAAAACATTTCACCCAAAAGGTGAAAGAAAAAAGCAACTAAAAAAATCAGAAGAATTACTTCTCATTAAATCACATGAAAGACAAGTTTGTCACTTTACCAATTTCTCTGTTATTCAGCTTTGATATCCACTCTGATATGACATCCTGCAATGTCCTCCCCGTTTGTCTTATGCAACTTTCAGTGATCTAGAAAGCCACAAAACATAAACATAGTAAAAAAAAATATGATCAAGACAAAACAGACTCAACAATAAAAATGTGATACGGAAACGCATACATTCTGTTCATGCAGATTCTTTTCATGGGCTACCAAAGGAATTCCTGATATAGTGTGTTCAGATATCTGCAAAGAGAAAGTCAAGCACATGTCGTATAAGTGACCATTCCATCATCTATTCAAAGCCTTTAACTCCCTAGGAAGAGAAGAAAATTATGTTGCACGGTTAACATGATGATGAAATTGACCACGCAAGGGCACAATAACTACACAGCAGTGTTGTCAACTGCGGATCACGAAAAAATAGTTGTGTTTGAATTTCGCTACGTAACAGTGCTATAGCATCGCTATTTGACAATATTCTGTGCTAAATAGCGTATCTTGGAACATTAACGATTTCTTCAGATATCGTTAGGCTATAGCACTACTATTTAACCACACCATTACACAAAAATATATGAACTCTCCAGAAAGCAACTTTCGTAAAGTTATTAACTTTAACGGTTATTATAAACAAAATAGTCCATACCGGTCTTAAAGTATTTGGGGAACAAACAGGATAAGAGCCACTCCCAGTTACCCCAAGAGCACTCCAGTATGCTCCGCAAAAAGGTCTATCACATCCTAAGCCTACAATAAGTGACAACATGAATTCTATGACACTTTGAAGCAAAAAATTGAATATTATAGTTCACCATAAAGAGTGCAAAAAAAAAATACTATTTCATCAGCATGAATTTAATGACGAGACACAAATTAAAATATAAAAAAAAAACTACTCATTAGTTAAATCGCACATTGACGACTTACAATATTGAGGAACACCAAGACCAGTATGGGAAGGCATCATTCCTCCACATTCTTGACATTGGAGATGAATAGTGTTGGGATCGCATTGAAACCCGCCAACAACAGTAACTATATTGAAAGAGAATTCAATGAGTATGATGAAACAAAAAAATGAAGGACATCATAAATAAGACATTTTTTTTACTATTTTGTTTTAACATCACACCTGACACATTGTAAAGAAAGTCAGCAGAATTACAATAGCAAATTGGGAGTACCCACACAAACAAAATTCAAATCTTTTTCAGGTCTAGGGATGAAAATAAAAAAGAAAAGAAAATAAGTCTAAATGGCATTTCTGGCCCGATAGGCCATTCAAAAAGATAAGCTTCAGCGTCATCAGTCTAAGCACCGTTCAGCTCAAAATAGAAAACGCACATTCTTAAGGATCCTATGTATATCTTGAATGATTCAGAGACTTGCTGAATTCAAACATAAACATTTTTTCTCTGCAGCACAATACAGAATACAAACACAGTATACTTATTGATAACATAACTAACACTGAATGTCGTAAATAATTAGCACAGAAAACCAAGAAGATTGAAGGGAAAAAATATATTGTGCTGCATAGACTGCCTTGTTTGACATTGTATAACGGTAATATTACCACACTGCGAACAGTGATGATCTGCACCATCACTTTGATTAACCATTGTTGTGTTGGCCCTCTCCCTCTTTCTACTCTTCTTTCCAGATCCAATGACCTAACAGTGAAAATACAATAAACTCATTTTTCCAATAAAATTCCATGGCAAAGGGAGGATATTATACTACAAGTCAACAACTCCCCACAACAAAAAAATATAGTTCATTTTTGCTGTATTACAGGAGAGAAATCATGATCATTAAAGGAATCATCATACTCACAAGGTTTGACCGTACAGATGCATACGTATCTAAAAGCGCAACTTCATCGTGTGAGCGTCTTAGGGAAGAATCAGCTTTCACCATATCCTGAAAAAGGTATAGGAAAAACACAGCTGCTGTGTAAAAATAACAAAAAAACTTGACTACACCTAGTGGATCAACTATATGAAATCATGAATCTATCCAGAACATTCATATTTTCTATGAAACAATTCAGAGAAACTGTTTAGTGAAATGAAAGAAGAAAATCAATAGATCAAACAACATAGAAGTACAGCAAAAATAAAAAAGAACTCTCATAACTATGAACAAGAGGTTTGTCAAAAATATGACATAAAATTGTAAACAACGTCAAATATTAACTGCCATGCCTACATGCTATGCTTTGTGTCAATAATAAATACTATATCAAGTCCCATTTACAATTCAGCTTAATCTCTGTGAAATGCTTCTGCATAAAATTACCTCCGCGATGGTACGCAGAAAGTGATTTTTCCCAACAAATTGAACAACTGCTCTGCATTGAGGACAAAGTACAGTTGAACGTTTTTCCTGCGATCTCCGTAACCACTCCGAGAAGCAACCATTGCTGTAATGTCACATGACAATTTGAAGAAAAAGTCAATGAACTAAACAGGACCATTTTCATTAAAAAAAGAGGATCAAAAGATTATCATCCATACCAAAAGTTATGAAGGCATGGAGCAACAGTAACAACATCATGCCATATGTTTAAGCAAATACTACATTTTGCATGATCAACATCTACACATATCTGGAAAAAAAATACAGTCGAGTCATCAGCACTGCAATAAAAAACAGTATTGAAGAAGACATTAAGGATGCAGACGAATTATAAAATGCCAACCTTTAGCAGCGTCTGGCAGGTTTCTGGGCTAGACACGATTTGGAATTTGTAGCTGACAAATCCTAATGCCATAAAGTGGTAATGATGGAGTTAAATAGATTGCTAATCGGCTTAGAAATAATGAATAATGGTATCAAAAACCAAATACTTTGCTTAAAGATAAAGTTTTTGTTCAACTCCACATTAAAGATATTTACTGGTTAATTCTTCAATGGACTCAAATACCATGTTAAAATTATCGATCATAGTTGTAGTATATGAAAGCATGAACACTATCGAGGCAAGTAATTCTCACTGGTTATGAACATAATTGGATTACGATTAAAACATGCACAATTACATGTCATGATTTATGCCAACGTTACAGACCAAGGAAACATGCTTACCAACTAATCACACTATTTTTCGTCGCAGAACTTTTATTGAGTTAACTATTTAATACACCAAACAATTAATTAACAAGACTACTTTTGTCAACAAGTTTGAATATTATTAAAGAAAAAGGAAAACTTGGAATACATCTTTGCTAAAGATAATGTATGGATTGATGGGGCCAGATGGCAACGCTACTTCATTGAAGTGCGCCAATTAGATAATAGATTTAAAACACAATTAACAATTTTCTACTTTATATGTATAATCAGCTATAGGAGGTATTACACTAACATAAATATTAAAAAGGTTCTAACCTTCTTTAGCAGGGCCTGGGATAATTTCACTTCCATCCTTGATAACAACAGTGTCACCTTTGCCTACCTCAGCCCCGTCAACAAGTATTGTATTTGAACTATAGCATGAATGTGCAATGCAAGCAAAAAATAAATACTTTTTCGGCAAAAATTGACAACATATATGCAGATGAAAGGAGATGACATCCTTGCAGAGACGTATACTTTCAATACTTCAACGGAGAAGAAAGGAATGTAAAGCGTGTAAAAAATAATTTTTTCAGTAATTAGCACTCCTTTACTATCTTGAAGCTGAAACATATGTTCCTACTAACAATCAGCATGGGACATATAAGCTCCAACAGCATTTTTGAACGATATGTGACGAACAATGGGTTAAAACAGTGACGATGGAATGGACACGTGCATTACATTTTTTAGTTTTAAAAATAATAGTTCCCTGTTTTTCTGAAAAATAATTTATAATCGAACAAAACTAATTATCTTGGCAGATAGGGAGCACAACTTACTGAATTATTTAAAGGATAAATGTTTGTAAGTTTTGAATTTACCTCTTATTTTTCAATGTGGCAGAACATAGGTCGGAATTCCTTACTATTTTGCACCACCTATGTTTGTCACAAGAAGCGGTTGATATCTCCGAACGTATTTTGCCTTTATCTGACCTTATCTCAACATCAGGGTATCTCGAGTCAGACTGAACTGCATGAAAGAAAAGAGTACCTTAAGAAAGTCTCAAACTTCACACAAAATATATCCCTTCCCTTAATAATTTAAGAGCCAAATTGGTATCCCCTCTAAAATGGGATGACAAACCCAGATGAGTTTTCATCATATTTTCAAAGAAAAACCATTCCTTTATTTTCCACACTGGTTTTCAAGGGGAAGCCAAACTAATATAACAGTTAAAGTAATTATCAGGTTTCAAATAAAGACCACAGCCGCGATTTAGGGGCACGACACGACGGATTTGATGTTGTCAAAGGCAGATGCATCGGTTGCGTATGATCACTATTCTCGGCAATATCAAGAATGGAGACAATATAAAAAATGGTGACGCAGCCGTAACTGTTATCACTATTTAAAAACCCTAGTAGTTAGTAAACAGCAATGAGATTACATCCTCATGATTCACCATCAGGTGTACAGACACAATAAAAACAGTGATGAACATCGCTAGCCCTATAAAATTGTAAAGATAGATTTTTGTCATTGTTATGATAGCATCCCCTATAAAATTGAAGCCCTAAAAAAATAACATGCACACACACACAGTAGAAGTAATTAATCAGTGGAACCTAACATGAAATGAATTTTAAGAGATAAAAATAAAGGCTTTATTGTGTTACGAAATGCTGTTTTGAGTATTAAACAAATAAATTTCAAAAATTTCAACCCTTTTGATTCTAATTTAAAAAATTTGAAGAATTAAGATGAAATCCAAAAGAGGGGAAAAATTATGAAACGCCCAAAATTTGAAACTTTAATGGATAATTTAGTGAAATAGGGAAAAGGGGTTACCAAGCTTTGCCCAGATTTCATCTGAGGGTTTGGCTGAGGCTGAGGCTGAGGCTGAAGCAGAGCATTCTCCACTTTCTCCCATTGATCAAAACCAAGTAGAAACTTCTGTCTCTGCGGTTCAAGGGTTTTTATTTTAGGGTCATATATTTATAATTATATGCATTTATTGATTTTATTTATGCGACAAAATTGAAAATGTTGAAGAGAGAGTACAGAGGAAGATCTACTACTTCCTTGTCCTCGACTCCTCCTCATGTGCCGCTGTATGTCATTTTGAGAGTATATCTATAGGTTTCGATGTTATGCTTTGTTTGATGACTAAAAGCCTTTGAGATACGGGCATCTACATCGGTGGAGCCAGAAAAGAAAAAAAAAAAAGTTTGGTTTCACCACTAAAATAATTATAATATATATAAACATAAAATTAAGATTGTAATAAGTATTAAGCATGGAGTTGACTAAAAAATTTGGATGGATATAATTAATTACATATTTTACTATTGTTAAAAATTATGAAATTTTATGGTACAATGGTTAATTGGAGGAACTTTCAATTTGACAAAACAAGTTAAGGGATGTTCGAAACCCCCTAAATTAAAAGGTTTGTAAACCTCTTCTAATAAGCAATTTATAATCATGACAAAAATCATGTATGCGTCTTTCCGATATGCCGAAAACTAAAACCGTGAGAAAATTATTTGAAATCTTACAAAATACACCTATATTTGTTAATTTTAAATTTTTACGAGTGGACTGTGGCCCGTCTCGATCTATGAAGGGCTCTGCCACTAGGCACTCGCTAACTTGTAAAACTTTATAGATGGGTTATTAGGTCAAAGAATGAATGATGATTTATAAGAACATTTGAGATATAGTACAAATTGGATTCTTTCTACGAGGATTAAATTTAATTTACGTGTCATATTATAAAGCTATACAAAAAGATTGTATGTGTAGAGCAGTTAATGCTCCATGTAAAAAGATTGTATGTGAGACTCATGGGTTTATGTTCATAAATGATTTGAGAGGACACAATGTTAAAAGGAATGAAAGTGGATGGAAGATAATGAAAGATATTTCAACGAAGACTCAAAATCATAGATACAAATTATAACATATTGTAGAAATAAAATAGATGTGTACCTGATTTAATTGGTTGGTGATTAACCATTAAGATCCCGTTAGAGAAGCCATTATAGGAGGTTAGGGTTGAGAGATGTTTTTGCCGCCTTACTGATGAGCTGATGAGCGTTCTTTCAATCTTCCAGTGTGTCTAACCTGATGGGATAGTTAGATTATATACTCATCAGTAGAGGCAGGGACCTCTCAAACGAGCTGACTAATAAGAACGGTCCAACCCATCACGGTCCGTTCATAATAAGCCCAATATAAATACCAAGTACAATAACATTAAATATTTAATACTATATATTTCATTTATATTTTTATAATTAATTAAAGTAAATCCAAAATATTCAGCGGATAAGTATAGAGTGTGATGATTTTAAATGATTTGACCAAGTTATTACCTTTTTATGAAAACATTTTTTAATTGTATTACTTCCTTGACATACTTTTTCTAAGATAAGTTCTACAATATATTTCTCTAATCAAAATATAAAATTAACCATACAAATTATCATTAGTAACATACTACATAACGTTAATAACTAGAGCCATATTTTTCTACTGGAAGAACTTGGTTGGATAATGTATTTATAAACAGCAGTAAAATTAAACTACTAACAATAGTAATTGTGTCATGCTCATGCAATTTTTAGTGGGTCACAAAATAACAAAATAATATTGAAATGATACAAATATAAATTAATTTTTTACTTTTACAAACTTTGGTAAAACACTACTTGTCTTAATATATTTTGAACAACCGACATCGAATTAGATTTATAGGAATCAGAAGGCAAAAAGAATTTAAGTATGGTTCATATAACCAATAAAATAGTTAGAATTGAAATCGGGCTGTATCACCGACATTACCGCTTCACCCGAACATATTTTATCATATTTATTTATAGGTGTGCAAAGGTAGAGAGAATGGTCAGCATCCCTAAGGATAGCAACCACATGAACAGTCTATGTTCTAGTCTAATTCCACTGACGAGAATGAGACACACTGTTAGTGAAGCGAAAAAACAGGTTGTGGTGGTATTCAAAAACTGAGAATATAGCTCGGGTTGTACCACCGACATTACCTCTTCACCCGAACATATTTTATCATATTTATTTATAGGTGTGCACATTTTGGTAATTTTCTCGAGGGAATAAACCTCACTAGGGGGGTTTGTCGCAGTTTTATAAGTAATAATAGCAATTACAGTTGCAATAAGACTTAGCATACCTTTCATATTGTCGAGTCATTTCTCTTTATCAATGTACGCCTACACACTAAACACGGTTAGTATCCTTCTCCAGTATCCACCAACTTTTTTATTTTCCACGCCATCTATTAGAAATCGTGGTTAGGCCTAACACAACCCCACAAACCATTCTCTACCATTCTGTGTCAATGCTAATCCCTCATCTTCAAACTACTTCTTTTCAAAGAACTTTCCGCTTTATGGACAACCTTATCTTAAGTTGGATTTGTGGGTTAATTTTTACTGTTGCATGCCATGCATCAAGCATAATATTTTGGATTGTAACATATTTTCAAAAGAAGAGGAAAGGAAAGAGAAGTCATCACTCTTCTGCACTTCAATGAAGGTTTCTCTCATTTAACAGTTGTTTTTTACTCCAACACCCTCTCTCTCTCTCTCTCTCATTTAACTTATGATCCAAAATGAAAAACCTTACATTCAAATCGACAAACCATAAGAATATGCACAACTATTACTCACAACCTTATCTCATTTAATAGTTGTTGTTTACTCCCAACCTTTCTCACACGTGCACACATCCAAGCACTTTTTTGAGTTAGAGAAACCCTCATTGAGGTGCAGAAGAGTTCTAGATTCTCTTTTCTTTCATCTTCTTACGGAGATATGTTACAATCCATGTTATGATGCTTGATGCATGACATGTAACAATAAAAATTAAAACACAAATCCAAACTAACATAAGTTTGTCAATAACGCGAAAAGATCTTCCATAAGTATCAAGTTGAAGAAATCCAGGGGTAAGCATGTTCAATGAAATTACATAAGAAAATGCAAAGCTACTGAGAATGGTCCACATAACTAAAGACAACAACCACATAAACAATTTGTGTTCGAATCTAATTCCACTCACAAGAATTAGACACATGATGAGTGATGAAAAAAAACAGATTGCGGAGTAAATCAAGAACTTAAATTGTAGCTTAGGATATACAACCCCTATGACGACTTGACCAGAACATATTCTCCCTTCACCCACAACTGTGCATATCATGATATTTTTCTCAAGGGACAACACCCCACCAGGGGGGTTTGTCCTCGTTTGTTAAGAGACGGTTACAATCACATGGCGATCAGACTTAGCATACCTCTCATATTTTGGTTGGGTTGTCTTTATATACAATTACACACAACTTGTGCTTTTATGTGTTGTTTGCTTTTTGAATATTCTATATGTTGTGTGTCCTACAATAATTAAATATGAGTATTTTGTCAGGTAGAAATCAAACTTTGTTTTGTCACAACTTTATTAGTGCGTGACATTTTATACATATATATATATATATATATATTTGTGTGTGTGTGTGTGGGCGTGCGCGCACTTGTGCCTGTGAGTGCGCGTGCGTGCGTGCTTGCATGTTGAAAATAATATTTAATATAGACATTATTTACCAATCGTTAGAGATCATAAAATAACAAAATAATATTGAAATGATACAAATATAAATTAATTTTTTACTTTTACAAACTTTGGTAAAACACTACTTGTCTTAATATATTTTGAACAACCGACATCGAATTAGATTTATAAGAATCGGAAGGCAGAAGGAATTTAAGTATGGTTCATATAACCAATAAAATAGTTAGAATTGAAATCGAACTTGCAACATGAATTATGACTCCTCATTTACTTACCACTTGAGCTTCGAGTGAACATGTTTACAAAATTAGACGTACGAAAATATTTTCAAAGACATAAATACGAGGCCTAAAAAATTTGGGGGCCTAAAGCTCTTGCTTTAGTGGCATGCCCTTTGAGTCGGCCCTGATGTAAGAAGATACATTCAAATCGACAAACCATAAGAATATGCACAACTATTACTCCCAATTTTCTCTCAAATGGAGGTACATTAGGTTTAATTGCAACTGTTATAACAACCATGTGTCTTCAAATGGAGGTAAACCCTGTAGTGGGGTGTTTTCCCTAGAGAAAAACGCCAAAAACATTTCTCCTTCCCCCTCAAGTTCACAGTTTATAGTCTCTGACCCTATTGATGATAAAGTTTGCACAAATGTGAATGGAAAAATATTGTGTGCGGGTCAATCCATCATGGCGGTTGTAGACCCCTATCGATTTGATCGGTTCATGACTTCCAACACAGCCTGTTTGTTTGCCTCACTAGGTATATGTCTAATTCTTATAAGTGGAATTAGATTGGAACCCAAGTTATTTATGTGGCTCACACTCACTGCTTTTTCATATACTTATCTAGTTTCCTTGGCAATGGTTTGCCCTGATTATCCGATGATTGGCCCCTTTAGTGGGAGGATTATAATTGCTTGGACTTGTATGTTAATTTTTGTTGTTGTTTGCCATGTAACAAGCCTCGGAACATGTGTTGTAAAATATCTCCACACGAAAGTAAAGAAGATAAAACAAAAGAGAAGTCACAACAAGAATGATGGTGTCATCGTTTGAAGAACTATGGAGTGAAGTGATGGAGGAGAAGATGAAAAAGAAGGTGAATGTGAAGGAGAAGAAGTGGAGGAGAATTCACGTCGTTTGAAGAATTTAGCTAATCTTATATAAATTATATGTGTGTGTGTCATTTTAGTATTTTAGTTTACTTCAGACTTGATTATTTAGTTGTACTCTTTTAGTTGTGTTTGATTATTTATATGTACTCTTTTAGTTATGTTATAATTATCATATGTACTTTATTTTTAAAGATAATATTACTACTCTTTTAGTAGCTCAAGCTTTCAATGTTATTCTGTTGTATATTTTGAATATTTCAAAAGTAATTTGGTTTTTATTTTATTTTATCTTGGTTTGTTTAAATTTATTTAGAAATAAATTTTATTGACTTATGCATGGTATGCATGATGTCACGTTGTCATGTTACAAGGGTTGTGGAACTTCCTTTTGAAACTGTCCACCTATTTTTTAGGCGATATTAGCTAGATTTTAATAATGTTCAATGTGATTTAAGGTGTGCTAGCTAAGTTTGACTTGGTATCTCATGAGTAATTCAATTTTCCTTAATTCTTGCTGATTTTGGTTACTATATAGCTTGCTACACCAATTCACTATGTGTTAAGTATATCATTCTAGCACTGGTTCACATAACTTGTTTCACCAGTTTGATGCATCATACTTAAAGATGACCCTATGCAAAATAGTTTATTTAAAACTTTTGAAATATGTGGAGGATTGTTGCATATTTTGAATATTTCAAAAGTAATTTGGTTATTATTTTATTTTATTTTAGTTTGTTTAAATTTATTTAGAAGTAAAATTTATTGACTTATGCATGATATGCATGATGTCACGTTGTCATATTACATGGGTTGTGGAACTTCCTTTTGAAATTGTCCACGTATTTTTTAGGTAATATTAGCTATATTTTAACGAGTAAACTATCAAATTGGTCTATGTCTCTGTACCAAATTCTCAAAATGGTCCATGACTCTATTAATAAATCAAAGTGGTCTCTGTCCTTGTCAAACGTTTCTCAGATTGGTCCCTGACTCTATTAATTGTTTTGTATTTTGAGTGTTAATGGCTCAATGTCTTTTGGATATTATTTAGTGGTTAATGACATAATGTCTTTTGGATCTTGTTTGGTACGTTAATGACTTAAAATACAAAACAACTAATAGAATCGGGGATCAATATGAGAAATGTTTGACAAAGACAGGGACCATTTTAAGTTGTTAATAGAGTCATGGACCAATTTGAAAATTTGGTACAAAGACAAGGACCAATTTAGTGATTTACTCATATTTTAATTATGTTCAATGTGTTTTAAGGTGTGCTAGCTAAGTTTGACTTGATATCTCATGAGTAATTTAATTTTCCTTAATTCTTGCTGATTGTGGGTTACTTCCGTTAAACTTCTTTATTAATTAATTAATTATATTGTGAAAAATAAACGAAATGTGCAACCTACAAAATACCTGTTACGTCTTTTACATTAACATAGTTTTTAATAACATTCTTTCTGAATCAGAACCTCATTACCTTAAGAAAAACTTTGTTCTCCCTTTCTTCCTTTAATTGACAAAAAACACTAAGTGCTGGTGTTATTGTCTGTGTATTTCTCGCGTCTTGATAGCCTTGGTATGATTACCGCCGAGAATAACCTGTTGTATTATAGGGGAGTTGCACAATTTTGCGGATAATTCCTTACTCCAGTGACGTAGTCACGCTTCAGGTTTCACGTAATAGTTTGTTATTTTGTAGGTTAATCATCTTCCGGTCATCCGCAACAACATATTCTTCATATTCCAGTATATTCAAAATCGTGCCAGAAGTGGCAATTGATCACTTTCCTCTTCAGGATATTGTTTTCTTGGCACATGAAAAATAGACCTAATGATTTTCCTAAATGAAGAAATAGTTGCAGATTTAGAAAATGGTGCACAAATTCGATAATTTATATATATTACTTAGTTTGAAAGAAAGAACGAAAAAAAATAACGACAGTCCGTCATTCCATATTTTCAGAGTCTTTTTAGTTAAGTTTTTAGTCTATTTTATTAGTTTAGTATTTAATGTGGAGTCATTTTAAATAAATTACCGTTATTAATTTATGAGTCAAGTAATGCATTATTAGTATTTTTAGTGGTCATATGTTGAAAGAAGAAGAAACTTGATTAATTGAATTATTTTGATGGCCACATGAACAGTGCTTACTTTCGGTGGTGTGAATAAAACAAAACATGAGAAGCTCTTGGGCTTAATGTTAAGTGTGATGGGTCATGGGACTAGAAAATAAAGGGAAAACATTATGCTTCAGAAAGAGAGGAAATAGACGTGAACCTGTATAAAGAAGCTAGCCGCACAGTATACTGGAGGACGTTTTTGGAGGATTACGGCGGACACATCATCACGTTTTGGAATGGAAAAAGGTCATCACACACACGAGACATAAAGGAAGAGGGGAGAAGCACATGAAATTGAAAAACAACAGCATCAATTAAAAAGACACCGAGAGCGATACCGAGAGCAACGCCGGCGACATCGGAGTTCTATAGGTTTATTTATTTTCTTTAGTTATGTTGTTTATTCCTTTGATCATGTCTAGCTAATTTTCTTTGATTATGTCTGAGATGATTTTAATTTGAGTTGTTTGAACCATGTGATTGTATAAACTCTTTTCAATACAATTATAATCCTAGTTTTATTCACAATTGTTTGTTCTTAATGCTTTTTGTATATTGATCACATATAAATTGAATTCAAATATCAATTGACTACTGACCCTACCTATTGAATTGGATCTAATATACCTATGGGATTAGGGTGTTGTAGCTTTAGAAGTGTGTTCTGTGTCAGGGGATTGATCAAAACTATTTTGTTAATTTGTCGTGAGTCTAGGAGAATAATTGTAGAGACTAGCTGCAATTTACCAAACAACGATAATTAATTGATTCGAAATACCTGATCAAATATATGCTCTACATACCCGCTATTTGTTAAAGCCTTTATTTTAACACTTTTGCCGAGTAGAAATTGAAACAGTCCCTGTGGGTACGAACTTATAAATTTTATTACTTCGATATATTTTTAGTACACTTGCTAAAAGTCTATCAAAAAAAATATAGATTCACCACATATAATATAACATGCACAAAAGACGGTATAAACCTTAAACCTTGCTAACAACTTTTGAACTGTTTTTATTAGTAAAAGATCATATCTTAGAATACATAACACACACAGTCGTTTCTAGAGTTTTACATGTCTTAGGTATAATATGAGAAAAGATCCCTTACATAACACATCATAATTTTTTTTTTAGTATATTGTTGTGTTTTTATTAGATCTTTATTTCATTTTATTTTGACGCTATTCACTGCTAGATAAATATTTTTTAGGCAATATCTGAAAATAAATCAAATACTTCATAGGCATCAAAACAAAATAAAATATCGTAGAAATAGAGAACAATAGCACCTGCAAAGTAGACTGAAATTTTAGCACATAAGAATAATAACACCAAAAAAGTTGACATTACTAAATGCGTCTCATGATCCTATATGTGCCTCACATCAGTTTCATGATCCAATTTTTTTTGTAGCGCCTGAGAACAATAGTGCCACATGATCCTAAATGCGTCTCCCATCGGTTTCATTATACTGAATGCGTCTCGCAGGATTTTGCATTATCAAATTCAATTTTGCAATCATTTTAATCAATTCAAGAAAGTTGACATTACTATAAAGATATAATTCAATTTTTTGGAACCTTTGAAAGACAAGATTAAAATTAATTTATCTAATAGACCCATTTTTCACTAAAATATAATTTGTTTTGTTATAAAATTATCCAAATTTCTCGGATAATAAATATCAAAAATATTTTTATATTAGTGAGGCACATTATTAGAAACAAATGGTCCAAAAAAATATCATCAATTTCTTCGATAATAAATTTTTTCGCAAATTATTTTATAGGGAGGGTGTATATAAAAATCTTTGTGATATATGAGGGTATATATAGCAAATCACGCCAAAAACATTAACAGGCTTCAGCCCAACCTTTCATCATGTCAATTTGTTTGGGGCCTTCCAGTGAACATTGCTATATACGCCCCCCAAAAATCAAGTATTTCTATATGCACCCCCATCATATTTTTTTAGGGCCCCCTACTGGCATGGGCTCTAGACCGTCACACCCCCGACCTATGCCTAGGGCCGGCCCTGATAACACACCTCGAGAATTTTGCGCTCCATTATTAGAAACACTTGTATTCTCTGAGTCGCTAATTTTTTGAAACTTTTGTCGTCGATCCAGTGGCATGGTTTCATTTCTTTCCTGGTAGGTATAAAAAGAGTGCTCATAATAAGCTAACAACGTGTCTTGGGGAGAATAACCAACCAATCTATCTTATTATAATCAAATTTTGAGAGTCACTTCAAAGAAGTAATATAGCCTAAGTTTTCCACAAACTTGGAAATTATTTAGTCACAATTGCATTTCGCGCAAATAAAAACCCATGATTAGCAACAAAGGAATAATTTCAAAGTGCCATAATTTGTAAGGCTTTCAAATAAGTTGTATTCCTTATTTGAAGCGACTTATATGACATGTCGAAGGCTTTCACAAAATAATCAGCAAACTCGGCCCAAGAGCCACCTATTCCAATAACATCCATCTGTAGCGAAGGTAAATAAAAATAATAATTTGAAACTCAAGATCATAAAATGAAGAGATGGGGGTGATTGAGGCTGAGGATACTCACAATGTCCTTGAACGAGGAAACTGAAAGATGAGCTTCTCAAGTATCAGAGTGGAAATCAGTGACATGAATTACAAGGTGGGAACAATGAGGAGCACGAGCATGGAACAAAAAAGGATGCAAAGTCTTTTTCTAATTTTATCCTTTAATATTTGAAATTCATCATTTTTGTCTTTGACGTGGACTGATCTATATAGTAATAAGTTGGCTTATAGAAAGACACAAGTTTCAGAGCTTGTGGTATGTCAACCCATCCATTCTTAACCAGGTGGACATATTGTCTGGATATAAGAATAAAGTTAGATTAGTTAGGAATTAGGATCAAATAAGGTAGTCAATTAAGGGGAACTACATGTATAAGGGAAAGAGAGAAGATTCAAAATTGTAAACATTGAGTGAGTAGAAAAGGAAAGTCCTGCAGGAGAGCCTTCTTTCATTCCATCTCTTTTAATGAACTTATGCTATTTATTTTCATTTTTTCTTTCAATCTTCCATTCATCAAAGAAATGCTGCCAAATTGGTGAAAATAGATTTGAGTAATACTGAGAATGCCAAGGTGAAATTATCCCTCTTGATGATGGATATAGTAGGAGAAAATATGGCCATAAAAACGGTCTTGGGGCCATGTATCCAAGTTAACACCAAATTTAATCCCCATTCCTCTAAAAATGGTGGTTTCCTAAATAACTATTATGTGTATCAATTGGATTGGACTAAATCTATGTATAATGTGTATGTAAAGGCTATTAAAAAAGAGTAATGATAATGATAGACGTTTGACAACTGTACTAAAAACTATCGAAGTAATAAAATAAGTTCGTATTCACGAAAACTGTACTAATCTCAATTTAGCAATAAAGTAAATATTTAGGATGTATAAATTATTTTGTTTGTCCTAGGCAGTAGATTTGATTTGATTGCATAAAATTAAATAACATAAAATAAAGATTCGGTTAGAAAATATAGATTTGGTTAGAAAATATGAAGAGAGATGAGATCAGGTCATTCAAATCATCTATGTCCACCTAATTGGTATACTGCACCTATTCTTATGAATGATTTTATAGTTCCACGATAGTTAACAAAATAGTCATAATCAATCCCTTGAGTTAGGACCCTCTTCTCAAACTACAGCCCCTAATTCCTTATGTGGTCTAATAATCTTTG
>Ga0228711_1005434_pt1 | contig 19383 bp, 9 predicted proteins | sample MedpolnodulmetaG_2_FD_177996 | JGI IMG/M metagenome (GOLD analysis project Ga0228711, IMG submission 177996) | Root nodule microbial communities from Medicago polymorpha collected in Santa Monica, California, United States - brown nodules | ecosystem: Host-associated > Plants > Roots > Nodule... | reverse complement strand
CCTCAGCTCGCCTTTGAGCTCGCCGTGGCGAGTTGACCTTTGCATTTCTTCATGTTTTCTTGCTTCTAAAGTGTCCAGGCGTGCATTTTCCTACAAAGAGTTGGCATTAGATGTGAAAAGCATAATTAATGATTCTTTAGTATTTGTGAGCTTTTCGCAGAATAACTTGCAAACCAAGTAATCAAAGTGCCTAAAATATATAGTCTATTTAACTCCTCTTTGACACTTATCAGCCGCCGCTCTCTAAACTTTGTTCTCTCTGAATCTCCGTTGGAATTGGCTAGCATCGGTCATCAGAGAAGTTCTGTTCGTGTGGATTAAGTAGAGGCATCGCTACTTTGCTTTGCTCGTGATCAGAAACAATTTTACTACAAAGGTTCTGCTCTTCAAGAGGTAAACACATGAATCCTTAAATTATTTAAGTATGTGTTTGATTTGTGATTAATGATTTAATCAAGATCCGTTTCAATGGGATTTCTTCCGCAAAGAGGATTAAAATTTTGAAAAACCCCTCTTAAAATCCCTTCAATTAGTAGTATGTAAAAGACACAACAAGACTCATACATGACATGTATGAAACTCAAGTCTTGTCGAAGATGCAATTTGTGGAACAGAGGAAGACGTGTGTTGCATTGAAGAATAGGTCAAACCAGTACGTTGGGATAAAGTGTATTTTCCAATATAACGTATTTTTTTAAAAGGAACAACATGTGTTGATGACTTCAAGTTCCTAATTAGTGATTTGTGTTGTGTTCAGGGACAAACCCAAAAACTTTGAGTAGTGTAGGCAACATATAGAAAACACACGCACGCACGTGTGCGCGCCTGCACACACAATTTACACATTCAAATATGTACAATGTATATTTTTCTTATTTCAAAGTTGTTGTGTCACAAAATGTAATCTAGCATATGTTTGACATTAAAAACGAATAAGAATATGAGGAATTAAAAAAGATCAAATATATTTCATTAATTATCATTGCGATTTCGATTTGGATTACACACACACACACACACACACACACACACACACACACATATATATATATATATTAATACATAGAAGAAACAACTAGACTCATACATTAATCTGCTATGACTGCTTGCGATTCGAAATTTGGATGAGTTAGGCGAGTAGTCATGGGGTGGGATGAGACTTGCTTTCATGTATGAGCAGTTTTCTCTTACCTCCAGCTCACATGTTGGTGACGTTGGAGGTTACATGAGCTTGCTAGTGGTAATGTATTTTTTTCTTATTTTTTAAAGTTAATCGTAAATGTATAGTTTTTTGTATGATACTTGTGTGCTGATATAAATTTGTCTCTTTGTGTTCGCAGAGATGAGTTTTAGCTCACTTCAAACATGTCGTTCCGAGGAAGAAATATGAAGATTACGATCGGGCGTATGTGGGTAGATGGAAACCTACCAGGGGGTTTGCTGATGCTGCACACTTTAGAGGCTTGATGGATTCGATGGAGCATTGTCATGTCATCTGGAGACCGTACGAGCACCGACGAGACCTGACGTCTTTTCAGGGCGTATGTTGGTACTCCGGATGGATCATGGCCGACAAACAAAAGATGGTGCGTCACTTGCTGGTGCTGGTTTCGAGGTAGTACGACTATGTTCAGACCATTCCCAGACCTCCTACGTCGATTGGGCCTCTTGACCCAGCACAGGTGGCTACTGCCTTCTTGGAGTTTGCTCTCCATGTCCTTAGCCAGCAAGGGAGCGGTGAGCCGATCCCGGAGGACAATGAGTGGATGCATTCAAATAGGTACATTAAATGGTTCTACCGTGTATCCTATCCTCTTATCATCAACTCTGCTCCCATTCTTGAGTACGATGTTCCCAGACCTGTCTACCAGGTGGTTATTGTTGAGCAGGAGTGGGTCAGACATCCTCTCGACCCATTCCAGGTCATCGGCGACATCAGAGGCAGAGTGGAGCATGCAATGGAGATTCCTGAGGTGGTTCCAAATCCATTCTTTTTCAGCATTTTGGAGGGCATCCAGTCTGATTATGCCGTGTTTGACAAGGTGTCGGCTCCGCTGAGGAGGAGTAGGAGTCCACGAGATCAGTAGTAGGGTCATTTTTTTTATGACTTTTGTACCTTTGTAGTTATTTTATGACATTTTGGTTGTAATATATTTACATTTGTGCGTTTGCGCTTATTTCTGACATTTTAGTTAATTTTTGTTAATATTGCGTATCTAAATTATGAATGAATGAATGTATGATTTAATGAATTGTTGAATGAATGTTATCTAAATTGTGAGTTTTGGTTGAATGAATGAATGTTTGTACCTATGTATGAATGAAGGAATGAAGGAAATCAGGGAATAAGGCACTCTTGCCGTTCTGGTACTAAGCACAGAAGCTGCGTGAGTTAACTCACGTTGAGATTAACACTAGCGTGACTTAACTCACGCAATGTGAGTTAAGTCACGAAGAATTTTACACTGGCGTGAGTTAACTCACGCAGGGGTAAAAATGTCATTTCAGTTGAAAATGAACAAAATTTGTTGGGTAAAGAGCATAATTCTATCTCTTAAAGGAACAAGCACTATTAATTTTATTTGGACAATCATGTGAATAGTTTATCTTGGGCCTCTAACATTGTTTTTATTTAGTATAAGAAAATTGCTCTTCTTCCTTTTAAAACTATTTATTCCCTTAATTTAGTTTATCATGAGTTAACTCATGCTCGACATTTTTTATCGGTCACGCTGACACTTGTTAGATCCGTGAATGAGAAAAAATAAAATGGAGAAAATCAATTTTCTTAGTCCAATAGCCTTATTTATCTTGCTAACAATATTAGTAGAGAATGAAGTATGTTTAGATGGCATTTTCACTTCTTTTATTTATTTATTTTTATATTCTACAAAATAAAATAAAAATAGGTAAGTATCTAAATAAATAATAACACAAAATGCATAAAAAAAAAAACAAAAAATGCAATAAACTATACCCAAAATGTTAACATAATTATAAATAAGTGGTTTATCAACTCCTCCACATTTAATCTTTGCTTGTCCTCAAGCAAATATCCTAGCTCAAGAAATTTTCAAATATAAAATAGAGACAACCTTTATAAGAGAACCAAAATTATAAAGAATATCATAAATTGCACATGAGGTATCAAAAGGATTAATTGCCCAATTTTAGAATAATTAAATGCAAAAAGGATTTTCACAAGGTCTTTAGTAAATCAAATAATTTGATTGAAAAGTTTGATCATTCATAACTCAAATCCTAAATGCAAATATCTTTTAATTTTCTTCCTGGTGAATAGCATTGTTAAGTTTGAATCACACCTAACACAATCCTCACAAGTAAAAAGTGAAATTTACGCTTATGAAGGGGGACTCATACCCGGTAATGTGCTAACATCCTGATCAAGTTAGGTATACATCCAAGTATATTTATTTGAAAGCATCAATAATAGATCATTAAGGTCTTTAAAAGGTTATAATAAGGCTAGGTTACAAGAATTTGTCCTGGGAAATGTTTCAAAAATGCCTTGGCGTAGGGGTAGCATTCCGCATCCCTTACTAATTACAATTGTACAAGTTATGTACACAATATTTACACATGGATACGATATGTACTATTATTTACAATTCCCCTTTATTTGATAAAAAATATTAATGAACTATTCTTGACAACTTCATTTATATATTTTTTAGTTATGTGAGACTCAAATTAGATTGGAGGTCAACTGAATTTATATATGTGAGATCGCATATTTTTTTTGATAAAAAAAAAAAAACTTTGGTCAACTTAATTTATATATTACAAAGGTCTTGGAAGTTTAAACAAGTTAGACCATTTATGTCATTCAACAACATTCAACACCCTCCTTCAATTCCCAACACTCCACATCATTTTTTTTCTCTTATTCAACACCCATTCAACTTTTACCCTCTCCAGTAGTTTTTCATTCGACATTCTACCCCACCACCTTTTATTTCTTATTCTTATTTAATTTTATATTTTTGTTTTTATAATTACATAAAATTACAATTATCGATTATAATTAAATTAAAAAACACTTAACAATTTATTATTTTTGTCTTTTGTAAAAACAAATTTTTTTTAAATTATTTATTTTTATTTTCTTAATAATTTATTAAAACTTCACTTAGTTTGCTAATAGAAAGATAATAATAAGATTAAGATAGTGAAAAACTTGGTTTTTTTTCTGTGTCCAAATCAAATGAACCAAATTTCTATTTATAGACAAAAAAAATCATGAATTTTGGTAAAAAAAAAATTTTAAAAAAATTAATTTGCAATGAAATAATTGAGTTCAAATTATTAAGATGATAAAAATTTAGACAGCCAATCACGAACTGCCAAGTGTCACCACTTATCCTCTCACCAACTTTCTCTCTCGGCGCATGCTGCTTCACTTCCCACTGTCGGCGCGTGTGCCACACGTGCCTGTTTCAGCAAACCGAAACGCGCCACGTTACCCTTTGTCTGCAGCTTCAACATGTTGAAACCATTCAACATCTCTTTCCTCCACATCATCTTTCAACAAAACTCAACACACCATTGCACTACTACCACATGTTGAAAGTGGAATTCAACACCCTCATTGCACATGGTCTTAGATTGGAGATCAACCTGAGACTGAAAATGAACTCAAATATCTAATTAAGATAGGCCAGAAGTTAATATGAGTCTCACATTAACATCAATATCTTATGAAGAAAGATTATAACTCAATATAAGACTCAGGTTGACTTTGTATGGATAATCAAATAAAGATGAGAAGGCAAAAATATTAGAAGTCAATATGAGATTCAGGTTGACATGTATACACAATCGAGTAAAGATTATAATTAATCAAGATACATAATCAAGTCAAATCACAAGTCAAAATACAACATAATTTGATTTGAATATCTTTAAAAATAAAAAATAAAATTGAACCAGAAACATAATAATCAACTTAGCTCATAAGTCAATATGAGTATCAGATTAACATAAAAATATCTTATGAACTATGAAGAAGGATTATAACTCAATGTCATTCCCACATTAACCACAATGCATAATCAAATACAGATCATATGTCATAGGTTAGCTTCTGCTATCACACATCTGCTAGTTGTGGATTTGATTAAATATCTTGTAAAGTTACTTAATAACTTCCCTTTCTTCTACTAGTGCCGAACTAATGACATTTTATTGTTAGGTAAATAATTATAATTAATGATAGTAGTATAATAAGTACTCAGATCCAGGACCAAAAAAATATAATAAGAGGATAGAAAAAAAAAACATCAAAAACCAATCGAGCACCAAAATCTCCAACAAATCCCTCCCAAAGAAACTCAGATCAGAAAGAACCAAACTAGTCAAGAAAAGAGAAAAAGAACCAAACTAGTCAAGAAAAGAGAAATCGATTTCTCTTTTCTTGACTAGTTTGGTTCTTTCTGAACCAAACTATGCTCACCAGTGTCAGACGGCCATAGGTATCGTGTGTTATCCAATCCACAAGTCTATATAGATGCCAACAATGGAGAGATGTCATATCTCACTCATAAAAGGAGCAGGGCTATCCAAAATGTAGACCAAATAAACCAATTCAATGAGGTGAATTTAATCAAATCCACTAGGTGTGGCTCAAAAATAACTATACCATAAAAAATGAAATTAGTTTAATCAGAGTATAAGATATGTATTGTTATGAACCATGGGTGTTTTCTTTTCCAACAAGATTGAGCAAACAATTCCTCTGTCAATAGAAACTTTTGGGACTTCATATTTCCCAACATGATCATTTAGATGCATACACAACTTCAAGGTAGTTATACAACCTTAAAGCTTCTATTCCTCCTTCCAAATTCAATTTTGTATACACAAAATAATGATGAAATGCTTAAATTTGTTTATGTATTTGTTGGCATTGGGGCTTTACATGAATAACTTGCAATTAGAAATTGAAGTTTTCAGCGTTGACTGCTCCCGACTAAAAGAAAGAGATGTCGAGTTGCTTCCTGTTTTTTTCGGATATTGTTCACAAATTGTATTCTTCACCTTGAATGAATAACATGCATAATATTGCATATGACATTAAGTGTGGAGTGAATTTTCCTCTCGAGCATTCGTGAACTGTAAGAAACCAGATTAAAAAAATTTCTTCAAAGATGAATCACAAAGTTCTATCCAGCACATGAACTTTCTTTTGTTGGTGGGTTACTACATACTTCTAATGTGTGTATTTCTTTGCACAAAATCATTATACAAGAACATCTGTTTTTTTTGTTACTTACAAGGATATCTATGATAGGATTGAAGTAATTTTTTCAAATATAAAAATAAAATAAAAAATGTAGTTTATCTGCATCATTATTTATAACTATGTATGATAATTTTACATTCCACTAATTTCATTATCTGAAATGAATACGAGACAGGAACCAAAACAATCCACGTATTGGTTTGGAAACTTAAAATGAAAATTATGGTAAACATTGCAAGAAACCAATAAATATTACTAGCACCAATCAATCAAGAGAGGTCTTGAAAGGTTGTGGCAACATCAAAAGCCATTGGAATTTTTCAAGTCAACAACTTCATGCAATTGGAGTACATATAAAAGCATTCTATAGTTTTTTGTGTTCACAAACCTTCAATATATCTATTGGTTTGCACATTGCAATCTCTCTGTTTGTTAGTAAGTGTATAATATTGTTTTCTCCAAACTTTAGAGGAAGAGAAATTTCAATGATTTCAATTTTAAGAACCGTTATGAAACTACTAGATGATTACATAAATATGCAAGGTATATTGTAGTTTGAGTAGTAATCAACTTTTGTATTGTGACAAAAGATAGCAATGCAAGTATGTGTATATTGATTTCAAATTTCAATGTTGAAGATAACATGAGAAGCAGGGCCAAAACTGAATTTTCATGTTGTTGTTTAGTTGGTCAGCATAAAAGTAGATGAATGGCATACATATAGAAGACAACAATCATACTATATGTCCCACGGTAAATTCGCCAAAATATGTCCCACAATAACCTTCATTAATGAAATATGATAAGATATTATCGTATTCAAGTGTGCTGATTCAACCCCTAAAGAAAAAGCATATTGATTCATAATCATGAACTTGTAATTGATTCTTGATATGAAAAAACTTTTTCTTTGTTAAAAGCTAAATTTAAAATACAAATTATGTAAAAAATACTAATATTCCCATAAGAAAACTATTTCCACCTTTAAGCTATTATGAACATCACACATTCATTTGAACATTTACCATTTTACTATTCTACACCCGTGCTACGCGCAGGCCTCAGTCTAGTTATATTCTAATGAAAGAAGATTCACAATGAAAAATTCTTAGCATGAGCTTGAAAGCCTGGTGGAACATCAAGTATGTCGTGCATTTTACGATACTTCTTGGCTGGGCTCCACGATGATGGGTCAGAAGAATGCTCAACTTTGATCTTCTTTCTAAGGTCTTCAGATGAAATTGATATGTCCCCACCAGTCAAATTGCTTGAAGAGGTTGAGGTCTTTTCTTCTACCTTCTTAGAAGTGCTGCTCTGAAGAGGAGTTCCTTCCAAAGGTCTTTTCTTGAGATTGTCATTGAGAACATTATCAATTCTTCCCACATCATTTCCTCCCATCATATCAATATCCATATCATCATCATTAACGGGATCCATGTCAGGAGGTAATCTTTTGTTAGCAGTATCAGATTTCTTTGCGCGAAAAACTCCCCATAGGAAATATCCTCCATGCACAGCAGCAATAGTACCTGAAGGGAGATTGATTCATGTTATCTTCATGAAGACACAGAAAGCAATTATAAATGCCGATATAACCGTGCAGGCAATAAGACAAACAAATTCATCCAAGTAAAACAAGTTACAGAATATTGTCATATATTGAGGGGCATTTCTAGCAATTTGGTGATACCTTAGAAGTTGTACATCTGAAATACTCTAATGAAACATTTGTTTAAGGATCTTAAGCACACAGTTAGCTAATCACAACTGTTGCTGACTTAGTTAATGTAGTTAGTAAATTGTTAGTTGCATACAGTTAGTTTGTTACACAACTGTACTGACCCAGCACTAGCAGCTAAAAAACAGTTCCACGAGTTAGTTAAGAATCAACTTGTATATAAACCTTTTCCTCAGTTGAAATTTTCATTCTCTTTTTGTGTTAACTGGCCGGTTCCTAGGGGAAGGGGACCACCGGAATCAAACTCGGGTTCTCCCAAACAATTTCTCATTTCATGGAGCTCATTAACCACTTGAGCCCAACCACTTGGTTAGTAAATTTCAATGTCAACTTTGTAAATTTCAATCTTCTCTCTGGTTCAGTTTTATTCACTAATAACATTACTCTTTTTCATGTCATATAACCCACAAACAGAATGGGTGAGACTAAATGTTTTTAATAAAAACAATGTGATTGAATTTTGTAAGTACGCTTTCTTCTACTAGGAAGATAAAATTTGTAGTTCTATTCACAAGATAAATAAATTTTTTAGTTGTATTCGCAAGATACAATAAACTTTCAAATTGCATCCTATACAACATGTGATTTTCACTTGAAAATGAAATAAAATTTTCTTATCCAGTATCCCTCATGTATGAATTGTAAAATACAGTATTTAAATTTCGAGTCATATAAAGCATTTATAGCTTAAGGGTGTACAAAGTTGTTGGCAAACAACTTGCAATGAAATGATATTCCACACTAAGGAAGAGTAAAATTGTAAATAAAATAATCTAAATGAAGGATAAAATTAGAAGAAAAACAAACTACACCAAAACTTTGTATCAACTTTATATGCAGGTATAGATGTTTATAAAAAAAATGATAAGATTATAAATAAAATAGTTTAAAAGAAAAATTTGGCATCCCTTTTATATATAGGTATAGATTACACTAAACTAGTTTCTCATAAATTACAATATTGAGATATAGAAACCAGTGTAATGAATGTTTGGACATATAGTAAATATACGTACCCCTTGAATCCTCACTGAGCTTATGTGAGGTGAATAGAAATAACTCCACTCCATTAATTAAACTTCTCAACATTAAGTTTTCATCATTCATAAACTTCAAGACGCTGTTTAGGTTCTTTCTGGACCTATAATCAATTGAAAACATGGCTTATAAGCAGCTTAAACAACAAATAATATCTTGTCACAAACAACAACAAAAGAAAGAGTATCAATGTAGGAAGCAAAAGCTGACCTTTCATTCTTATCTGATGGAAAGAAATATAGCGCTATATCTTGAAGACTGGGAGAATAATTCTGGAATTCATCAGTCAAGACATTCAAAGCAGGAAGTGATTCCAGTTGAAGGACTGAGGGAATTTTGCTTGAAAGATTGTATGCCTTCCTATTAACAGTGCATGGAGGTTGGGCCTCAAACCCATCATAAATTCCACCAGATGCAGCTTCTTGAAGAATTTGGAATTGGCCACTAGAAAATGGTTGTCATCATATGAAATTTCATGTTAACAAAATTGAAAATGTCATGGAATGGACTTGGATCCTCTCCTAACTATCTATCTCTCTCTTAATCTTACTCTCTTGATTATATTTATATTTTGTAATGAAGAGAGAGAGTGGGATTAAGAGAGAGATAGAGAGCTTGGAGAGGGAAAGAGAGAAATAGGGAAGAAGAGGATCCAGCTTGTAACTGCCTCATTCTAAAACATTTCCCAGAAAATGCAAAGATTGAATCCATGAAAACAAGAATCAATAAGAGTTGCTTTTATTTTGAAAATAGAAAAATAAATAAGGTCTTGTCCATGGTCTCTTGACTGGAGCTGTGATTGTGCAGCCAAAAAGAGTGAATTACCATTTTGGTCCTTGGAATTTCAAGAATCCGACAATTACTCCCTCAAAATTATGAAATAACAATTTAGATTTTAGACTCTTAAAGTGAAGAACATCAGTCAATTTAGTCCTCCCCCCATTCGAAATATCTCTTTTGAAAATATCCATCAAATCAATGAATGACTCGCATATTGCTTTGAATCCTCTCTTGCATCCTTCAATGCAAACATAAAACCTAACTTGAATGGGGTGCTAAAGTCGGATAAAATACTAACTTGAATGGGGTGCTAAAGAACTATGAGAAACTTTCAAACAGGTACTTTTTGAAAAAATAGAGAAACTATAAGCACCTGTAGAGTAACTTAACCTAAGCCCTCACCCCTTTATTTATTAACAAAACGCACCCACGTTTTGAATTTGTGGTAATTTATTCATGGAGACTTGATATTTATCACCAAAAAGCGACGGTAATTTTTTTTTTTTCCAAACAATAATCAAATATCACAGAGAAGATAGTTCAAAATTTCATGCATGTAAACATAAAAGGTTTACACGAACCCCTGTAGGCTTTACATGTCCTTTTTATGAGACGACTTGAGTAATGCCATTTCATAGTGATAGATAAAACTTCAAGGAAATTTGAGAGTTTCATCCCACTAGTCACTACTCACTACTCCCTACAGATTTTCAGCAAAGGCAATTTAAGAAAGAAGTTATTTATGGCAAAGGAAAAAAAGTACACACCTCCAAGCACGAATTGACGAGGGCAAATATTTTTCATAACGCTGGAAGTTTTCAACAAAACTCTGAATCTTGCTTTTTTCCATGTTAAGTACATTATATTCAGCAACATCTAAAGAAAAAACGGAGAACAAATGGAAAATAATAAGATTAGAGATGATTGGTTCAAATCTGACAGGCACAAATGACAATATCACAATTCATACCAAAGGTGCTTTACCACATATATATAGAGATGTTACGAGAAAAAAAAGAGACAATTCGAGAAGTCCATTATAACTAGAAAAGTATCCTACCTGAAACAGCAACAGGTACAGATTTAGTAGCAGATAAATCATTACAGGGTGACTCTCTTGTAGGCTTTTCTATAAGAAGATCGGCATATTGAACTTTTCTGTTAGGTATTGGTGGACCCACTCGTCGTTCAGGTACAAGTCTACGCTCCTTTAATGGTCCTACAATAAGAACAATCTCAAAAAGAAATCCCAAACAAATGTCATGGAAAATGTGCGAGTAAAGGCTTTAAACATTTTTTCATACTATTATCCCATAGTCATATTGGTTCAACTCACTGACAGTGTAATTCTCCTACGCCGTCGGTTTCAAATTCAGTGGATGAAAATTTAATCCAGCTCACTAAATGTAAAAACTCTTCAAAGCAATGCAGTCATGCTACTAATCTTCAAACCTATTTCGGTAGAACTATATCATAAAGGATCACAACAGTGACAATAACAAATTTTTCAGCAACCACAATTTAATTCCATCAAATCAGCTCAAAATCCAGAGAAATTCAGACTAGCAGTTACACATTTTGACGAATTTGTTTGTTTCGATGGGTATGTTTTGTTTAAAGGAATAGGGATTGCAGTAAAATACAATCTCAGAATATTTGTTTCACATTATCAAACCTTTGACAGTATCACATAATATTACTTCAAAGATAATAGGGATTGCAGCAAAACACAATCTCAGATTATTTTGTTTCTCACCTAATGATGATGAAGCATGTTGATTGGTTATTGGATTTTTCTGACCTCCATTTCTTGGAAACATCCCATGTGCCATAGGTGATATGCTAGAATTTGGTTTCGGAGTCAAGGATGGAATCTTTGTAAAAAGACTTTTTGATGCCACACGACTCCTTCTGGTCATCGACAAAGCAGGTCTTCCTGGATTAGCCTTCCTAGTCATCAGCAAATTGGAGCTCGATGGAGGAGTAGGTTTGATGGAAACATTACAACTAGAAAGTTTTATAACTTCATCCTCTTGAAGGTACTTCACTTTCCCTCTTGGGCCTGTTCTAGCAGATTGTTGCCTTTTGGAAGCCTGCAAGCCAGAATCCTGCTTTGCTATACATTGTGAAGTTGAACCATTGTTGGATTGGCATGGTTCACAAAGCCAGTAATCTGGAACTTCCATGAGATTAATCTTCATGCAGTAACTGAAATGGGACAGAAATAAGATAGACTTAGAACAAAATTGTATGCAGCACTAGTACAGTAAAAAGGGATATACACAACCATTGTTCCAAAACCAAAGTCAATAATTTGTAGGAACAGAAGCAAATATGTAAAACTATTAGTCCAAGTTAGATTGCAAACTTGTATTTTGGTTTTATCCTTCTTTAACCCACTCACTGATACATCATTACCTCTACATTGACTTATTTGTGGGAAAGCCAAGTTATGTCACTGACTAAGCACATCAAAGTTGATTACCACTTTGTCAAAGAAAATATCCTTTCGAGCATCATCAAGACATCTTTTCTGAATTTCAAGCACACATGTAGACAAGGTACTCCAAATGCTCTAGTTTGAGGGAATGTACCTTCTTAAAGATATTTAAAATTTATTCTCTAGTTTTGACATTAAGAGTACATGCATCTAACATATATGTGCTCTAGTTTGAAGAAAAGTATTGATTTTAATGGTCCACAGTTGAAAGAGACAGTCCTAGGATGTCCATTGATTTCAATTCTTAAGGTTTAGGAATTTAGACACTATGCCTTTGTCTGCATATATTTGTACAGTTGCTTGTCAGATACACAAGACATATTAAGATTTAATGCAATAAATTGGAAAAAGTAATTTATCAAGAAAAATCAAAGTCAGAGAAAGAAAGAATATGAAAAAAGTCAGAATAAGAAAAAATATAAGAGGAAATTATCAGTGTTCAATAAAAGGTAAGAGGAAAAGAGAGATCATTACACATGTTCACGATTCACTTTGCATTTAGAGCAAGTAACAATTACTTCACCAAAGCCAACATTACCACATATGTCGCAAGGTTCAACCTGCAAAGTAATAATAAACACATAAACGTCAACTAACTCAACTATAATTCACAAAATGCTCTAGCCTAGAACAGTTCAGAAAATGTTATTTGCTAGTGGATAATTTTCACAAAAAATTATAACATTCTGAAGCATTTATTCACAAATTGATATATAGCATACTTCATGTCAGTTTCATTAGCTATGGCAGTTACAAATCAGAATCCATTTCGGATAAAATCAAAGTGCAAAGCAGGGAAGATCACAAAATCCAAATAAGCTCAATACAGAACAATGCAGTAATGAAACAGAATCTTGCACAAAAGTTTTCTGAATCACACAAAGCACAGAAAAAAGTGGAAGTGAAAACTTTTGCTGTCAAAACCTAAGACACAATCTCCAAACGACAATATCAATAAGCCCAACAAGAACAAGCAAACAGACCACAAATGGAAATCTGGTTCTGCACAAAAAGTTAAGCCATTTTGGTGTAAGAGTGTGTTAGCTTTTATCATCCTTGTTAAAAACCTATTTCTACCCAATGTTGAACATCTTAGATTCCCACAAAAACAAAAAACAAAAACAAATCAAAACTTTACAACTTTAAAATTCCGACTTAAGTAATTACAAGAAAACTTTAACCATTTTGGTGTATGACCTAAAACCTATCAACGAAAAACAGAGCATGTGCGCATATGCACATACACACACACGTGTGCCTAGAAGTGTGCACACACACTTACATACATATCGACACACACACGCACGCATGTAGAAGCATTTATTACATACATATCGACACACGCGCGCGCATGTAGAAGGATTTATTACATACATACCGACACACACATGCACATGTAGAAGCATTTAATTATTGAATACATGCCAATAAAATCAGGGTCAAAAAGAATACATAATTAATTGTATTATTATAGTTCTAACCAATAGTTTTAGATGTCTCGGCAACGACTTTAACAGAAATTGCAGCCGCATTTAACCACAACATAAATGTTTTTAGTGTAACGGCATCCTCAATTTAAAACAACTCTAACCAAATACAATTCAAATAACTCTCGATACATGCGTTTACCAAAAAAATTAAACTAAAACCACATGAAGCACTGACACAGAGACGGACACTTGACACTACACCAACACTACAACACCGGTAAAATTTGAAAAAATGAACTAAATCAATGTAATCACATGGGTCAGTGTCGTGTTGGTGTAACACCATAAACACCTTCCATTAGAAGTGTCGGTGCTACGGTAAAATCATGCTACATTGAAATCATCCGTAATCACTTGTCGGTATAATCTCCAACATTGGAAGCTTGTCACTGCAACTATTACTACAATTTTTCAATTCAATTATTAACAAAATTTAAAGCACACAACATTTATCACTTCAAAATCAATCTAGTAACAATAAAACAAAAAAATACACAAACATACCCTACAAGATTAAAGTTCATTTCAACATAAATATCCAAATAAAACTAAAATAAATAACATTAAAAGTACAAAAAAATCAGAAAGAAAAAAAAAAATCTCTTTCCCCATTATGACCAAAAAGCACAAAAAAATCTGTAACAGTAGCAAAATCCAAACAAAAACCACAAATTCCAAATAAAAATTTGTGCTTTTGAAAAAAAAAAGTGAAAGGGGAAAAATCATCAATCATCACTTCTGAACTGAACAAAATAAACATCAACAACAAAAAAATAGCTTAATAATCGAAAAATAGTTTAAAAATGAAGCACTGAAAAACGTTACTGAAAAACGTTACTGAAAACGGAAACAAGAAAATGCAAGAATTTCTTCATCAACAGAAAAACAGAGCATACAGAAACAAACATGAACAATAAACAACGAAAATGGTATCAAAATATAAAGCAGAAATTTTTTTGCTAAAAACGGAAGGAAAAAAAAATCATTACCCCATGAACATTGATTCTTCTTCGTTGCATTGTTGCTGCGAGAGAAAGAGAAGAGAGAGAGAAACCCTAAAAAGAAGTAAAAGAGGGTTTTTTATTTTGGGTTTTGATTTTGAGTTGAAGAAGAAATGAAATGAAATAGTAGCAATGTTGAGTGTGTGAGTGAGAAATGAGAAATGTGTGAGTGAGAGTGTGCGTTTTCTGTTTTTATTATGTGAGAGAACCTTAGTAAACAAGTTAGGACAAAAAGACAAAATAGAAAGAGAGAAAGAGAGAATGTGACTAGTACTTTGAATTGAATTACCCATGAGACCAACTTTTGTTATTTTAATTATAACTCGTAAAAGACCCGTACTTTCACATCGATCGTATCAAACGGTCTGCGTGTTATTACGATAATTGGAATCAACATATAAGATAATAAATTTACTAGAGTTGTACATTCACACCGGTTGTATTCAACGGTCCGCGTGTTATTACGATAATTGGAATCAACATATAAGAGAATAGATTTACTAGACCCGTGCATTCACACCGGTCGTATTCAACGGTCCGCGTGTTATTATGATAATTGGAATCAACATATAAGATAATAAATTTACTAGAGTCGTGCATTCACATCGGTCGGATGTTATTATGATAATTATTGTCGGAATCAACGTATAAGAGAATAAATTTACTAGACTTGTGTATTCACACAGGTCGCGTGTTATTACGATGATTATTGTTGGAATCAATAGATAAGAGAATGAATTGATTGTTTTAATTATAATTATAATACTTTGTTTGGATTGACGGATATTTTGAAACAGTTGGAGCCTTAAGCATTGGAGCGATTGGATAAAATTTTATTTGATAGTTAGGTGATATTATATAGATATTTTTTTTTAACTCGTTTTGATTAATTTTGTTGAAAATGGGTTTTTAGAGAGTTTTGATTATGAATGAATCTTTTGAAAAGGATCATGCAATAAGAAAGACAATGGAATAATTACGCAATTTTATTGATTTAGTCAAATAATTAAAATGACATAACTTTATGAATTCGTTTAAAACACTGATAATCTTTAAAACGAGTTTGGGTTGAAGAGAAAAAAAAGGGAGGAGAGAAAGACAAGAGAGACTAATAGCTTATCAAAAAACGCAATAAGCTAATGTAAAAAGTTTTTTACCAAACATGTTTCATCCTATCAAAACAAGCTTATAAACTACTTCCGGTCCTTATTATAAGAAACAATTGACTTTTTAGGTTCATTGTGTAAATGATGTATCTAGTCTTTATTTATAATGAGATACATTAATTATTCAATGAACCTAAAATGTCAATTGTTTCTTATAATAAAGAGCGGATGGAGTAATACAATAAGTTGTAAGTTAACTTATTTGTATTACCAAACAGCGCCTAGAAATTACTCTTGTTTGGAAAAGGGGGAAGAAGAGTAGAGATAGGTTCAAGCAGTAAAAAGCTAGTCTAGAAAAAGGGGAATTTCTCTCTCTCTCTCTCTCTTCCTTTTTTTAAGTTTTCTACTTGCTAGTCTAAAAAAATGGAGAAGGTATAGCTAGCGCCTAGCATAGCATCTAATAGGAATCTCATTTTTGACCAAATAAATGAAGTGTATTTTTTGGATAAGAATTGATTCTCAATTGAGAAATGATATTTGTACAATCGTATTGGTACAACTTTTGTATAACTTTATCTCTCATATTTATATTATGTTTTTATTCTCTCTTCCTTTTTCTCTCTTTCTCTATTGTTTTTGACCAATGAAAAGAGAGAATAACAAGGTTGTCTCAAAGGTTGTACCAAAATAGTTGTTCAAATATCACTACTCTTCTCTATTATGGGTAAATGTAAATTGAATATAAAGTAAGTTATGTTCAACCTAAAGTGAAAATTTTGTCCAAAAAATTGTATAAATCTATTCATTTAGAGATTGAAAATTTACGTTTTGTAATAAATATTTACTATCATTTATGAAATCTTTAACATGTATCTTAAGGGAACAAGTTAACATGACTCTTATGTAAAAGTGAAGTTAACAATTACTCCATCCGTCTCACAATAATTGTCTCTTTACCCATTTTTCTTTTTCTAAAAATAATTGTCACTTTAGACTACCAATGCAACATTTATTATTATTTTTCCATTATAATACCCTTATTTATTGAACTTCATCCAACTTAATTACTCCACTAACTACAATTAATAAATGTGTTTTAGTAAATGATATTAATTTTACCATCAAAGTCAACACAATTAATCATTTCCTTAATAATCGTGCATCAACCTTAAACGACTATTATTTAGAGATGGAGGAAGTACTAATTTGATCCAAAAATTAATTATCATGGTCAAATCAATTTACAACCTACAAAATCGCTTTTGATCGTTCAAAATTAAAACCAAATATATAACAAAGATTTATTTTAACCCAATAAAGTTTGTCTTGTATATAAGAAAAGAGGTGAGGACGATGATAGTGACTATGATTGGTGGGAGGGGAGTATACGTCCATGGTGATATCAATTAAAATTTTAAAAGAGAAATAATTGAAAAGTTTTATGTAGGAAAATTGTTTTTTAATGTTTTAATTCGTTGAATACACAATTTCCAAAATAAAATGATCGTTTAAATTTTTTTAACAAATGTCCTTAAAGTATTTGTTAGCAATTTCTTTGATATTAATACAAAAATGCTCGTGTCATATCTAATCTTGAAAATTGTGTATTCAATTTTTATAGGAAATTGTGTATTTGATTATGGCACAAATTAACATGACTAATATTGATACTCCCTCCATTTTTTATAGCAACATTTTCAATTACTTTTTAATTTCAATATACCTTTTCTTCCCTGTTCCAAGCAAGAGAAGATTATATAGGACACAAGTTGTGGCATTTAAAATACACAAATGAGACTTTTTGTGTACCATATCCAAATGCAATTCTAGCCATTGATTCATAATTTAAAACTCCAATGGTAATGATTTTAGAAGGATAACATGCAGCGAGAAGCAGGGAATTATTTTACTGACAAAAAACTTAGAGACAACAATTGCCCGTGTGAATAGTTCATTCCTGTGCTTTTTTGCTTTCAGGACATTTCATGGTTCTTGTTATTACTAAAGGGTACTTATCAAGCTTTTTTTTGGGTCTGAAATACTTATTGAGCTTTAGATGATTGATAACTAACATAAAAAAATTATAGATTAAATATGGTTTTGGGTTAACATAACAAACGATTTTTTATTTATTTTTTGCAATTTTATTGACAAGTCATTCACTCAAGATCCATCCATGGAATGAAAATTTTGTTTCATGGGGCATATGCAACTCTTCGATTTATCAGGCAATTTCTTTTCACTGTTATGTACCCCATGAAAAAGTTTGGGTCTTTCTACTTAGTTTTCGATTTTTTATTTTTTGAAATATAATTTTGCAGCCCAACACTTGGATTAACAAACAGAGATGGTTAAGCAAAATAAATGTGTTCATCATATGTTATTGTTGTCATTGGTTTAGCGAGATTATGAATGCACTCCTAAAGTTTTGCGGGAAGCAACACACATTGGATAGAAGTCCAACCATCTTCATATAAGATGCATGCTATCAAGGTTATGGAAGGAAAATACTTGCAGAGAAGAAGATATAATTCTTAGAGATAAGTGCATTTGGATGATGATGGGGGTAAACCAGTGGGTTCCCTAAAAGAATCTCCCACTTCACACAACAAATCACCCTTCTAAAATCATTACCATTAAAGTTTTAAATTATAAATCAATGGCTTATATTGCATTTGAGGTATGGTACACAAAAAGTTTCATTTGTGTATCCTAAATGCCACCAAAATTATATATAATCTCATTTCTAAGTTCTCTTGTTTATTTTTCTCCTGGACTAAAATGAAAGGTCCGTGTACAAATCCAGAACACTACAAATATTTGGACTAACTATTTGAACTAACTACAAATAGTTGGTCTTACCATGTCAAATTCATGTGATTTTTATTCCTTTAAAAAATTATTTACCTTTTAAATGCACACAATAAAATAGTACATATTAGGGAAACCTAGTGTGTTATGATGTGACTGTGAGTGAGAAATGAGCATGTGGAGGTGTTGTAAGACCAAGTGCAATGAGCCTATTGAAAGCCATCTTCAATATATTGAACCATTGTAATGGGGTTGTTCAAAGTGATGGGAAAATGATGTGGAGGAAAGAGGTGATGAAGGAAATCAACATGTTGAAAGTCTGACTGAACTGCCACGCGTCGCGTTTTTACTGGCCAAAACAGACGCGTGAGATACACGCGCCGCAGGGAGAGTGGGTTGACAGGAAACGCGGAGAGAGAAAGAGAATTGGATAAAGCTGGGACACTTGGCAGATTACGATTGGCTGCTTGAATTTTTATCATCTTAATAATTTGGACTCAATTATTTCATTGCAAATTATTTTTTTATTTTTTTACCAAAATTCATGATTTTTTTTTCTCTATAAATAGAGACTTGGATCATTTGATTTGGACACAGAAAAAAAAACCAAGTTTTTCACTCTCTTAATCTTATTATTAGCATTCTATTAGCTTTCTA
>Ga0228711_1005431_pt1 | contig 19390 bp, 4 predicted proteins | sample MedpolnodulmetaG_2_FD_177996 | JGI IMG/M metagenome (GOLD analysis project Ga0228711, IMG submission 177996) | Root nodule microbial communities from Medicago polymorpha collected in Santa Monica, California, United States - brown nodules | ecosystem: Host-associated > Plants > Roots > Nodule... | reverse complement strand
TATATATATATCTATATATATATATATATATATATATATATATATTTGGTTATACTCTTTGCATGTGCATGAAAACACGAATTTAAATTTGTCTCAATCAAGATTCCATGCACTTACAAAGTTAGTGATTCAGAGTCGTTGGATTAAAATGACAACATTTATTTGCTATCAAAGATTTCAAGCGTTTACATTGTGACCAACTTAGATCAGAGAAGGATTCTAGAATTTTTTTAATGGGGCAAATTTATATTGTATAAATATTTATATAAAAATGCATTAAATTATAAGCAATAAAGCTAATATGACGACATCATCATCATCATTATTTAAAAATAAGGATATTGCAAAATTATACTATGCATTCAAAATATTGAAGAAAGTTTAAAATCGACAAATTACAATTGTTCGTTTTTATAATTTAAAATTATTTTTAACACAATCAAATACATTTATATGTGTATGTGACCGAACAAACATTTAATAATTTTTCTCTCCACAACGTTGTGGGGCCACCACTTAACTTTAAGTAGAGAATAAAAAATAATTGATGAGTAATAATGAAATATAATGTGGACAATTGTCCCCTATATAATCTGTGTATATATGTCCCTTGCTTTGAGTGGTTGGATTCAGATTATACATCTTTCATCTCTAGTTTTCTTTTAAAATTAATTTGGTAGCTTAAAATCAGCGTCGTCTCATCTTAATCTAAACAATTTCAACTTGTTGAATGTATATGTTCTAATTAAAATCTCAAATAAATCTCTTACATGAGAAAATCCAAATTCATGGAAACAAAACAAAGTTGTAACTTTGCAAAATTGCAATCTTTGGAAAATCAAACTCATTTTTAATATACTATTCTCAAATACAATAAATGAGAGAGTAGAAGTTAAAAGCTCTTAAAGAAGTTTCAAGATATGCTAACTCACTGTGTTTGTAAATTGTCTTAGTTCAAGACCACTATATGCCTCCCAAGAAGCTCTATGTTTCCAAAGCTTTTGCCTCCAAATGAAGATAGAGTGAAATTTTGATGAAAATTAAGATGACTTTGGTGGTGACAACTTATGACAAGAGGTTATTTAATTATGCTTCTCATGAACAACTTTCATGAAGGATGTTACTCAAGTCAAGCAAAAGTAAACTCTATGATGGATAATTCTTTACCTCCTCACCCAATATATATATATTGTTATTTGTGAATGACATAATTTAGGATCAGAAGAGACTACAAAACTAGTTGCTTTCTAATTAATTAAATATTATCTTGTGATATTATTCCATTTTCACACTTTGATGATGTTCATAAACTGTTCATCTAATCTTCAACAAATCAAAGACAAGCACAAAATGACAAGGCAACCTTCTAACGTAATTATTATTTAATTTTCTATGATATATAATCCTGTTTTGGATTTTCTTTGGTACGTAAAATATTAAAAGGACCCACTCAAATTATATTATAATATTAATGTAGTTCTCAATCTGATTAATTCTCTCCTTAATTCTTTTGAGGGTCCTCTTTGTGACAATTTTGTCATTTTTATCATGTTCCCACGTTTCGTGGCAAATAAGAACAAATTGTAGGTATTTTTAAATATTACAATTAAATAATATTTTCCAATAAGTTATTCTTTGTGATAATGAAGGCATTCCCACTTAAGCTGCTTAGAAATACAGTATACTTAAGTAAACAATCATTTGACCCTCTAAAAGGACATATTGTGGGACAGAAGAATTCAAGTAACTCACTCTTTTTTTTGAAGAAGTTCAAGTAACTCACTCTTAATAAAGGGAATATTGGTATTCCCTCCATAATTTTTACCTCCACAAAATAATGAAAATAGATTTAGGTTTGAAAATTTAGAATTTTTTTATCTTATTAAATATACTATTTTTCATTTTTAATGTCTAAGTTTTTCTTCAAACAACGGTCTCATAAATGTTTTTCATCGGTCAATTTGGTTCTTGCTGTTAAAAGAAGTTAAATGTAACATTGTATAGATGGATTAAAACAAAAGATAGTATAATTATGGGGATCAAAAACTTATTTCAATATTTGATAAAAATAATAATTTATTTTAACATAAGATTGTGTTCCCTCTATATGTGACTTTTAACGGAGACGATCAAATTTGTTGACACATAATATTTGAAGAGTCTTTGTTTTAAAAAAAAAATAGAAGGACCATGTATTTAGAAGAATTTTGAAGGTAGTGTACGTAGAGTCATTGTTTAAAAATGACCTCATATTTGAAGTAATTGTTTTCATACTTGTGTTTATGACCCAACTATAGTTGGAAACTTGTCAATGATCAACCTTACAAAACCATATCCAACTTTGTAAGTTGAGATTTGCAGTCAACTTATAAATGGTAGATGATCTGAATCGATATAAGTTTTGATATCATGTTAAGTTTTATGTTTGATCTAACTCAATCTTACAAATTCAGCTTGTAGGTTGAGATACACACTTTTTATAAACTTTAATCGATGTTTATCTTTATCTACATGAAACTTGATTTCTCCAATATATTATTTTTATGAGTAAAAAAAAACAATGCAATTTTTTTAATATTAATGTACGATATATTATCATAATATATAATATATTATTGTTACAAAAAATTAGAGTGATGGGATGATATCTCAATTTAAGGTAAAAGACATTCGAACTCAATTGAAATATAAAATTTTAGACTAAATATGATTTCAGCATCTATAAAATTCAACAATTAACTTATATTTGAAAAATGATATTTTGGACCATCAACACTCTTTAAACTTTGAATTTTGTCTTGATTTCTTCTTGACCTAACTCATCTAAACTTTTGTTAAAGAAAAAGTGACATTTGAGCAGCATGACTAAGTTTCAAAATTCTTATAAAAAAATAATAATAATAATAAAAATACTAAGTTTTAAAATTTTATTCCAACTCTGATCCTGATTCTGATAAGTTGATGCCGCCACAAATTCAACCCTTATCTGTTAAAGAAGAATCGCTGTAAAGCAAATTTGACAGATTCGTAAATATGATATATAGGTGAAAAGTTAAATTAAGTTTCTATCATATTTGCCATAAAATCTCTTGCATGCATTCATATTAACCAAATCTTTTAAATTAGTAATCAATATTACGTGAATGGACTGAGGAATCAAAAACATGGAAACATGTGGCAAATTTCCAATCAACTTCGTGATTATGGGGAAATAGAGTTAATATATTTAATATTGTTTAATAAATTATTAAGGATAAATTATAAAATTGATATATTTCATCATTTCAAGTCATCATAATCCTAAAAATAGGAACATGATAAAAATATAATTATCATGATTATATATGGTTTGACTAATCAAGAAATTGCTCCTCTCAAAACAAGAAATTGCTATCATGCATGTATATCAAAACTGATATAGTAATATAAAATAAATAATATTGTACAAAACACAAATATAAATTCAATAGTGAATCAAAAGTTTAACCAAAAGAGTTAATTCAAAATAAATCTTAAATTAATTGATGAAAGCTAGATATCATTCAATTTTTTTATTTTCTTAATTAAGGAAGATGTTCAATTTTTGTATATACACATTTCTACCTTTATTTCTTATTTTACTTTTATCTCTTCAGAATCATTCAATCAAATTATATATTTATATTTGTTCTTTAAATTTCATTTTAATTGTCTTGCAATCATAGTTCAGTTTGTAGATACAGTGCAATATGCAGGGGTCAAAGTTTAAACCTCATATTTTCCACAGGTTCACCATAAGGAGTGAAATTCTATTCAATTTACCGCTTGAGCAAAAACTAAAAAACAAGGTTCATTTTTACTACATTTAATTTATTTTTTAAATTAAATTAGAAGAATTATATCTATAAATCAAATGCTACAAAATATATTGTTTTTAACAAATATATCACCACCTTTATTCTAAAAAGGTAATTAGGGAACATCATTTGAGCTCTCACACTCAAGAATATGTATCAATTAATTATTTTAAAAATATAGTATTTAATAATTCTTTTCTTTTTCTACATTTTCTCATATGTGGTATGCTAAAATGGAGTCCTCAAATACTTGTGACCACCCAAATAGTTTTCTTCACATATATTAAGAAAGTGTCTTAAATGAAAGAAATATAATAGTAATATTACTAAATTATCTTTATCAAGTATTGAGATATATAATCAGAAACCCTTATCCAAGTAAGGTCTTCCAATATAGGGAGGAAGGAGAAAGGGAATACGGAGGACTTAAAATCAAGTTTGTGGGCTAAAATTTTCACTTTCTAGTTATTGACATGTTGGACTACGGTTATGAATTTGCTACGATCAACAATTTCCACATTCATGTAGTTAGTATGAAAGTGATCATTGAATCAAGATCAGACGTTTCATATCACAAGTTCAATATTTCATTGTTAAAAAAATTAAAATATGCATTGAAATCTATACTGGATGATCTCAATTTAGTAAATCCAAATTCCATGGACTACAATGTTTCTTATATAATTGACATTTAACTTTTCAGAATTACACCTAAAAAAAGTAATGTATTTTATGATGGAGGTTGACCTAGGACAATGCCCTAATTTATTTATTTTTTGGAAGCAAATTTTTTTTTTTTAAAGACCATACTTAATCTTGACTATTTTTGTAGGTCTGGACTATAAATTTAAAACTTGTGATCCTCTCCGTGTAAATTAGGGCTCAAGTGAATTAATTACCCCTTGAGTCAATATTTGTTGAGTTATGTATATTTGTTCCTATGAACTAATCGGCCTCAGATTGAGCTCTTTATAGGGAGTTTGGATCTTCTCCAGTCACATGAGAGTCCAGCGAAATCTTGTCCATTAAAAATTAATGTGTGTTGGAATTTTAAATGTTGAAAATGAGAGAGAGAGAGAGAGAGAGAGAGAGAGAACAATTAATTGTGCAAATTGTGTTACTGCAGAAGACTGGAGAGATTTCCACATGAGGAAATCCATTCTCCTTTTCAGGTGATGAGCTTCATATTTTATTTGTGTTTGGAAGAATTGAGCCCCAAATAAGGCCATTGCTTTTCTAAGAACAAGTTTAAGATATGGCTCCAACGTACTCACCAAAATCTTCTTCAATGTCCAATCATATAGAGATGTTGAAATGTTGGTGTGTGTTTTTTGTGGCAACGGTCAAGACTCAAGAGTCAACTCGATGTCTTTTTGTTACCTATGATTTATCACCACCAAGTATGGTATAAATTTCTGAGATAGTTTGGGTCGGAGTGAGTCATGTCTCCTGACTTATTCTGATTATTCTCTATTTTTGTTTCTTTGAAGTTAATTGATTTTCAAATAAAAAAACTTCGTTTGGAATTAGTTTGACATTTTATTGTTTAGGTGATTTGAAAGTCGGGAAGTGACATTATTTTCTCTAATAAGGTTATCACATTTAAGTAGTTGGTGAATTGTATTAAATTCTCTTCTTGAAATGGGTTTTTGGGTAAAGTCACTGGGGTACACTTGCACTTTCTAAAAGTGGGTAATGCAACCCTACATTTGTTTGTTGAGATAGTCCTTAGTTGGTCAATTGGCTATTTCTAGGGGTTATTATTACTCTTGTCTGCTAATTGGCGGGGTTATACTTTAACTTGACATGCAATTATAAAGATTTTATCTTGTTGTGAATTTTTCTTTTATGGTTTGGCGGTTGTTTTGTTGTATTATTCTTGGTTTGAATTTTGGACTCTTGGGAGAATTTGACCCTATCATGTTACCTCTTTGTAATGGGTTAGAGTATTATTTTCTAAAAAAAAATTGCATTCTTCATGTGCAACTGCATGGATTATAATCTCCTCGAGGTTAACTTGATTCCCTTAATGGTTTGACATCTTTTAACAAATGTCTTTTCATACACATCATTTCGGGTTGGGTGGGGAACCTTTCGAATAATAAGGTGGGTTTTTCTCTTTCAACTGAATTTTCTCTATCTGCAAGCTACTTGGATTCAATCTATTGTTGGTGGCAAGCATTGAATTTTTATCTTAGTAAGAAAATAAAAATTATTTTTTCATATGATAAAGGATATGATGCCAATTTTTTTTACTGTAGACAAAGTTGCAAACACTACCCTAAACTCACATACAAAGTGGAAGATTTCGAATTCGAAGTAATAACACTATATAAAGATATTCAATGTGAAAATATCGATATTATTTTCTTTTGTACAAATGCTTTTTTGGAAGAAGTTAGCGTGACTTAGTTATCTATTTTTCTTAAAAATGAATCTAGTCGAATTAAGTCACATAAATAAACTTGATGGGTTAATCAATCGCTCAAACAATCTAATTTATTTGAAGCAAATCTAATCTGAATTTAATACTTGCAATATGATAAAATATTCAAAAAGGTCATGTGTTCATATTTCACTATAAAAATTCATTGAACTTTAAAATATAATAATAATGATAAAATTCATTGAACCATAGTTATTTGTAGCATATTTGATATATATTGGAATATCCTTGGGTTATTTTTTAAAAAAAGAATATTCTTGGTTTAAAACACTCTATCTTACGACCAAAAAGAAGAAGTAAAAGAAAACTCTTTATCTTGTAATAAATAAATAAATAACACTCGTTATCTTTCACACGGAATTAATAGTGGCTCCAAGTATTTGTGTAATGCGATGTTCTTTTCTATTTATCCTCTTTTTTATTTCAATTCGTTCATGATCATGTATTTCAAAGTTGTCATTTTATTTTCTTTTCCAAATACACATTTTCTTGACACATTTTAATTGGTTTATAAATCATAGATTTCAATTGATTCTCACAATTTTCATGTTTTAAAATTTCAGTCGAGTGTAATACAACCCTACAGATTTGGTTTATAAGATGAGAGATAAACGTGTTTTCAAGTCATATGTATCTATTATCGATAATTCGATATCATCTAATATTGAACTCTTAACACACGGTTTCTATGTCTAGGATTGAATATCTAAATGACTATGTGATAACATATGACTTAATAGATTTTGGATAAACTCTGACTTTATTTAAATAACTTCACTCTACAAAATTGTCATGTAAGATAGAAAATGTCACTCATTTATAAAATATTTTATAATTGAGTAAATCATAATGAAATTTATTCCTTAAATTGTAGTGTTGAGCTATCTTAATTTTAAATTGTCTGACCCACACTACTTCATTTTTTTTCTAAAAAGCTTGTGAGAGTTAACTTAAAATCAGGTTTTGGAAAAATCGTGCCACGATTCAGAAGCAACATGCCACGATTGTTGAAGCAACTCCTGAAGCAAGTCACTGGAAAAATCGTGTCACGATGGGATCGTAACGTGGCACGATGGTGCGCTGGATGTGACTAACATAAACGTATTTTTCAGTGCAGATTTGTTCCAAATTTTAAGCGATACTCTTACTATAAATATAGACCTTGTATCATAGTAAACCTGGAGATAGAGGGGGCTGAAACAAGGGTTTAGAAATCAAACTAGGGTTTGTATAGAGTTTGCTCCTGACAACAAACACTAGGGTTGGGATTATTTTGATTCACCTTGAACAAAACACTGTTAGGATTGAGTCTCTTGGTCACGGGAAGAGATTGGGACTTTGAGTAGAATTAGGTTTGAAAACTGATTCTTGTAACCCTCTGATATCTCTTTGTAAAGAAACTCATATCATTATAGTGGAACGGAGAGCTGCTCTCTCCCCCAGAGTAAGTCATCATTAGACCGAACTGGGTAAAGAATTTCTTGTGTTCTCCTTCTTCCCTTTATCTCTTGTTGTTTATTTTTGCTTGAATTAAATTGCCACCCGCTTGATTTCATTGCTTGGTTTTAATTTTCTCCACGCATCAAATTTTATTATTGGTGTGGTTTTCACAACGAATTCACAACAATTGGCGCCCACCGTGGGGCAAGGGTCAAAGGATAATCAAGTACCATGGGTTCGAAGTGGGATATTGAGAAGTTTACCAGAGATAACGATTTTGGGTTATGGAAGGTAAAGATGGAAGCGGTGTTAATACATCAAAAGTGTAAGAAAGCTTTGAAGGGTGAAGGTGTGTTATCGGTCACCATGTCACGAGCGGAGAAGACCGAGATGGTGGACAAGGCTAGGAGGGCCATTGTCTTGTGCCTCGGGAATAAAGTTTTGAGAGAAGTAGGGAAGGAACCAACCGCGGCATCGATGTGGTCAAAGTTCGAATATTTATATATGATAAAGTCTTTGGTTCATCGGCAATTCCTAAAGCAACTACTTTACTTATTCAAGATGGTAGAGTCAAAGGCCATCATGTTTCAACTTGCGGAGTTCAACAGGATCCTTAATGACTTGGAGAATATTGTCTCTGAGGGTTATGAGAATGCAGGTGTTTTGGTGGTGTGTTGTTTGGAGGATGAAGAAGGTGATGTTTCTCACCTTGGGAGTGATGCTTGGTAGAGCGGTGGTCGTCTGGAGAGACGTTAAACACTCAACAGCAGCCTGGAGATGCGGTGGTAAGAATACTCGTGGTCAGTCTGGAGAGGCGGAGGTAACAATACTCATGATCTACCTTTGAGGTGGAGTTTCAAGGTGGAAGACATAGTTGGATGTTCGCATTTTCTAGTTGAGAGGTAGAAAGCTCAGCTTGAGGTGGAGTTGAACACACCGGGAATGGTACGACTATGGAGGACCTTGGATGTTATGCTCTAGTGGTGAGCAAGGGATTTCTTCATGAAGACGAAAGGCATTCCGGAGGTTGAAAAATGAATTTCACAGCTTGCGGGGTTACCCTAAAAAGCCAAGGGTGATTGGATGCAAGGAGATCTTCAAGGAAGCGGGAGATGTCCCGTGTTGAAGAGGTTATGGTGGATAGTTGTGGAATGTGGAACTACCTAAAATTCTTAGTGTAGTTGGACTTCAAGGCTGTTCGAGAAGGCAAAAGATGTTCCGATGACTGAAGAGGTTAAGGTGGATACTTGTGGAACTACCTAAAATTCCTAGTGTAGTTGGACTACGAGGACCTTCAAGAAGGAAGAAGACATTCTGATGGTTGAAGGGGTTAAGGTGTGTACTTGTGGCGCTACCTAAAATTCCTAGCGTAGTTGGATGCAAGAATCTTCAAAAGGGCGGAAGGTATTCTGATGGTTGAAGAGGTAAGGTGTAAACTTGTGGAGCTACATGGTGTAGTGGGAAGCAAGGGAAAAAGCAGCATGGTGGTTGATGTTAAATTGGCATCATCACTGATTTGAAGTCAAGGTGGAGAATTGTGAGAGTTAACTTAAAATCAGGTTCTGGAAAAATCGTGCCACGATTGCTGAAGCAACTTCTGAAGCAAGTCACTGGAAAAATCGTGCCACGATGGGATCGTAACGTGGCACGATGGTGCGCTGGATGCGAATAACAGAAACATATTTTTCAGTGCAGATTTGTTCCAAATTTTAAGCGATACTTTTACTATAAATATAGACCTTGTATTAGAGTAAACTTGATTGGGATTGTTTTGATTCACCTTGAACAAAACACTGTTAGGATTGAGTCTCTTGGTCATGGGAAGAGATTGAGACTTTGGGTAGAATTAGGTTTGAAGACTGATTCTTGTAACCCTTATCTCTTTGTAAAGAAACTCATATCATTATAGTGGAACAGAGAGCTGCTCTCTCCCCCAGAGTAGGTCATAATTAGACCGAACTGAGTAAACAATTTCTTGTGTTCTCCTTCTTCCCTTTATCTCTTGCTGTTTATTTTTGCTTGAATTAAATTGTCACCCGCTTGATTTGATTGCTCCACGCATCAAGTTTTATTATTGGTGTGGTTTTCACAATGAATTCACAACAAAGCTAAAATGAAATAAAATAATCAACTACAATCCGTATACAAGGTGACTAAGAAAAGTCATACAAAGATAACACAAAGCCAATCCAACCATCCAAAAAACTTGACTGACAAATTAAAGGATCACCAAACATGCAACTCAAATGATGAATTACTTCATGTGTTTATTCCGATCTTACTTTAAAACAAAAATAACTCATGTTACCCTTAAAAATTAGTTTAATAATGCTAACAACCCTTATGTGGTGCAAAGTCATGCAATCGTTAAATATTTACATTTTATTTTGTACTACATGGAGTATTGTTTTCTACATTGCTTCAAAATCACATGGAATTTATTTTTACATGTTTAAATTATTGGCTGGAATTGAATTGGATTTGTGGCGATGCCTATTACTTTTAGAACATAGCATATAATTTTTGTTTAGATCAGTCATGCCTCAACTTTTTAACACCTTATCAACTCTATGCCCTTTTTTCGTATAACTATTTGAAAAATAATTTTAGAAGCACATTACCTTTTTCTCTTTATATTCATTTTTTTTTTCCCATTTGAGGAAAATACATTAAGATATTACCTAGCAACTGAAATGTAGTGCAAGTTTTTTTGTTTGAATGTTAGATACTCTTCTGTCTCTTCGACTTCTTCAATAAAAACTTAGACGTTGGACTAATCTAATATGTGAGATATAGTTAGAGGGTCGGAGAGAATCCAAATCAAGATATATTTCTAGTATCAAAACAGAATCATGAAGTTTCTCTACCATCTATAATCCTAGCTAGAAAGAAGACATAAATTTCATGGTCGTAGTAAAGGTAGCTTGAAATCATGCTCAATTTCGCACACGTACCAAAGATTCCAAAGACATTCTTGTCAACAAATGATTACATGAATTCATTCTTTCCTGCATTGATTGAGGAAACACATAGTGATCTATACTCAAAATTGTTGAGTGTGCCACAAGCTTCTTTGTTTTGTGAAATCAGAACAATGGAAATATCAAAGGACTATAATCCTTCCTAAATGTGTTCTATAAAATTATAGTGAAGAACATTACTGATGAGTTGTAGATGTAGGAAAATATGAACCTGATGTTAGTAATCTCATCATTGCAATCACAAATATTCGAACGAGAAGCGTGTATGACTTGAGCTAGTTTATAAATTATTGTCATATAGCTTATATTCATGGAACAAAATATGATTTACTAATGAGATTCCTATATTTTTGTCAAAGTAATTGGAGATGCATGTTACATTTGATTTTGGTGAAGTGTTTTTAGATAATAGAGTTAATGATTTTTCGTACTGTTTTTCTCCAATGACTGGATGGAAATGTTACGTTCTTGGAAGAATTTGCCAATGGAATTTATGGTCATGTGAAAAATGTATATTTTTTATACAAGAAATGGAGAAGTTTGTGAAGAAGGAATATGGTTGCATTACATTGTAGAGCAACATGATATGTGTGTGTGTAGAGATGATAAAAAGTTAGATGTTGGTATGAGCATGGATAAGTTTTTAAGACAAAAATTATGTTTATTTGGAGGGAAGTTGAAGTCATTCGCGGAAACCTTGTAAGGATGAGTTAGGCTCCAAATTTCAACATGGTATCAGAGCTTGTCGAATTCAAGGGTCACCTACCAATTCACGTACCAAGCCCAAAGAGTGATGGGCGTGACGAGGGTGTATTGGAAAAAACTCAAGTCCCACATCAGATAGATGAGACTCTTGATGAGAGTTTATAAAGAGGAGACACTCCTCACCTCACAGGCTGGTCAAAATCTCTTAAAGTTTCCTTGAATCAAAGTAAACAAAAATAACAAGCTTTCCATTATGATTGATTGATTGTGAAGATGAAGAGAGAATCTTTGCTTGGTTTGGATGGTTAAGCATTGAAAAATAATAATTTATTCACACACTTTGTTTCCTTTATGACACTATTGAGCTTCCAAAAGTTACAACAAAATAGGGCATATCACAATTTTGCTTGAAGAATGCATGCATGAATTTCACTCAAAACTATTATTTTCATTTTCCCCCCTCCTCCTTGATTTGATATAAATTATGCTCCCCCTTATTTGATTTACCCACATGCAATTAAATTAAAGAAGAATAGAAATTAAACAATTAACTTATTAAGAAGCAGAAAGTGTACTATGTGATAGGATAGGACTCACACCTACTATTTCATAAAATATAGGCTTAATAGCAGTTTTGGCCCTCTAAGTATTAGGAAGTTGCGATTTTGGCCCTCTAACAAAATAAAATACAATTTAGCCCCCTAAGTACTGCCCCTTTTGCGGTTTTGGCCCCCTAGACCAATTTTGACCAAATCAATGCTGACGTGGCCGTCACATGTGTAATTATTTATTTTTTAATTATTAAAATAATTATTTTTTCTACTTTTTAAATTAAAATATTAATAATAAAATAAATAAAAAATAAATAAATTACACACGTGGTAGCCACATCAGCATTGACTTGATTAAAATTGACTTGGGGGGCCAAACTGCAAAATGGACGGTACTTAGGGGGCTGGGTTGTATTTTATTTTGTTAGGGGGTCAAAATCGCAACTTTTTGATACTTAGAGGGCCAAAACTTCTATTAAGCCTAAAATATATCATGAGTAGTGATATTTGTACAACTCTTTTGAACAACTTTCATGACAACGTTATTTTTCTTTCTTTTGATTGATCAAAAATAATATATATAGAGAGAGAGAAGGAATAGAGAAAATAAGAATATAATCTAAGTATGAGAGAAAGTTATCAAAAAATTGTTGCAAAATAGTTATTCAAATATCATTTCTCATATATCATTAACATTGACTGCTGTTTTGACAGGAGTCTCTATTGAAGTACATACCATTTTCCTCATCATATACACATGCATTATACAAGAGTCACAAGTTGATAGATATACATTTGAACTCAAGCTAGCTTATATGACTTTCATATTGGAATTTTTATTTTATTTTTAAAAGCTAAGAATTTTATTAAAAATGCACACACCACGAAGCAAAATAAATGATTTGAAGGAGCCATAAAAAACACAATCATACAAATATACAAATTCACTTGATTCTACACCAACCAAGCACGTCTAGACTATAAACATAGAACAATCAACCTATGAAGGTATTGAACCAATTGATACACAATTGGCAAGTGTACCAAAAACTATCGAAGTAATAAAATAAGTTCGTATTCACGAGGACTGTGTTAATCTCAATTTAGCAATAAAGTAAATATTTAGGATGTATAAATTATTTTATTTAGATTTGGTTTGATTGCATAAAGTCAAATAACATAAAATAAAGATTCGTATAGAAAATATAGATTTGGTTAGAAAATATGAAGAGAGATGAGATCAGGTCTTTCGAATCATCTATGTTCCCCTAATTGGTATACTGCACTTATTCTTATAAATGATTTTCTAGATCCACGATAGTTAACAAAATAGCCCTAATCAATCCCTTGACTTAGGACCTCTTCTCAAATTACAGCCCCTAATTCCTTAGGTGGTCTAATAATCTTTGAAGGTTTAAGCACGTTAACCTAATATCACTAACAAACGATTATCCATTCCTAGACTAACCATGTTTATTAGAACAATTCAATTAGGTCTAAGTTGAAAGGTAGGGTCAGTAGTCATTCGTTCTCACTAAATCATGTTTATATTTGATCAGGATATAAAAAGCATTAAGAACAATTGAATTGAATAAAAACTAGATTGTCATTCACAATAAATAGAATTTCACAGCAACATGGTTCAATTAGGGTTACAAAGAATCATCTCAGACCTAATCTCTAAGAGATTTAGCTACTCATAATCGAGTTTACAAATAGCATAATCAATAATGGAATCAAAACATACATGAACTGATACAAGGTTGAAGAATTCGCCCTCCTATCTGTCTTTAGGTCTCAAAATCGCATTTTGCTCTCTCCAACTCGCAACCCTTGTTTCTGGAACTGACTTCAGCTTAAATAGGAAATATTTTCTGCTCCCAAAATCGTGTCACGCCTATAAAAATTGTGTCACGCCACCAGCAAAATCGTGTCACGCCACCAGAAATCGTGATCGTGTCACGATTTCAGTGGCTGAACCAAACCTTCATTCTGGACCAAAAATCGTGACACGATAGCCTATTTTCAGCACTTCTAGAATTTCTGCTTTTCACACCCCCCCGGGCTGTCTAAAATTGCTACAGACTCAATAAAAACATCAACACAACTGTTTCTTCAAAATCTTCTATTTTTCTTGCTTTCCTTATTGTTTAAGCTTGCTTATGAACTCAAAACATCATGAAAATGACACTAAAAATAACGTAATGACTACTGTCATCACCAATCAAAACAAAAAACAAAAAGAACACACCCTCCACCACTAAACAAATACATAATTGAACCAATGCAAAACTTGAGCCTATAAACCGGACAACATAACAGATATCTGCTGCACCTTCACTCCTAAACTTATATAGAGCTCATGAACACAAGATTGCAAGAACCAAACTTCATAGCCATCCAACACAATTTGGCCCCGTCTAAAACTGATATAGAACACATACGAAAAAAACTTTTAGCCTAAGCACCTATAATTGACAATGTTGAACCAAAGTGGGTTTTAGAACAATGTTTTTAAGGTTTTGATAATAACAATGTATGAAAGATCAACTGAGTACTATATTGTGTGTTCAAGTTTGCAGGACCATAGAACTAAATTCCGACTCTAAAGTCAACTTGTTGGTTCTAAAACATTAAGCTCTGAACACAAAGGAATCCATTTGGTACTCAAGAAAAAGTTTTGATGACTAAAACTATGATTTGAAGAAAGGTCAACAAAAGTCAAAGCTCTTGTCAGAAGATGCATCAAGCCTTGAAGTTTCTGATTGAAAAACTTTCTAACGAAAAGATATTCAGATGGAAGCACATTATAGACACGTCAATGGTCAACATTCTCGTGGACTCTAACTAATTTTGTCTTCTTCTAAAGAGACATCGTTTTCCAAGTTTTGCAATATTGTATCCCTTTTTCTAACCTCATTTAGAAACAAACAAAAAGAGGCTTATTCCAAAATAAGCAAATGAAACCTCTAAAACTATTCAACGGAATTACCCATTAGAGGCAAAACTTTCAAATTTGATCAAAGCTTCTCAAAAGAGATTAATGCGATTGAACTTCATCAAACAACGACTCTATTCTCTTATCCTATTTACGGACCTCGAGCATTTGAAGAACAGAGAATTCAAGAAATTTAACTGTGCTAAAACTCTAATAAATTTATTACAAAAATTCTTACAAATTTTCAATCTTAGAATTGTTTAAGTGGCAGAAGTTTATTGAGTTTAAGTTAGTTTACCACTCTGAGTATCAATTGTACACTTAAATCAAATTTATTTGTAAACTCTGATCGTAGAAGTCTTCAAGGTGAGGGAAGGAAATCTTAGACTTATGATTCTAAGTAATTGCAATCTTGTGTGAGTATAGTGAAAAATCTCTTGGAAGTGCAATAAGAGCGGACTAACTTCAAATTGTATGGTGAACCAGGATAATTATTTGTGTTTCTTGATAAGTGTCAAAAAGGAGTTAAATAGACTATATATTTTAGGCACTTTGATTACTTGGTTTGCAAGTTATCCTGCGAAAAGCTCACAAAAACTGAAGAATCATTCAATTATGCTTTTAACATCTAATGCCAACTCTTTGTAGGAAAATGCACGCTTGGACACTTCAGAAGCAAGAAAACATGAAGAAATGCAAAGGTCAACTCGCCACGGCGAGCTCAAAGGCGAGCTGAGGCAGAAAGTTGAAGTTACTGGCCTCCAACTCGCAATGGCGAGTAGCAAAAGCAAGCAAAGGCAGGAAGGCATAGTTACTCGTCTCCCATGCCCCATGGCGAGTGCAAGGCGAGCACAACTCGCCATGGCGAGCATATTTACTCGCGAGGCGAGTTAAGGCGGCCTAACCCCTCAGAGCTAACGTGGCAGAAACCCACTGGGGAAGAAAGCTCAACTCGCTAAGGCGAGCACACCTACTCGCGAGGCGAGTTGAGTCAGAGAAAAAAGTATAAAAGGCCTTTCAATGAGATCAGATGATATACCATATATTATTAGAGGCCACTTTAGGAGAGAAAGAGAGGAAAGACCAGAGAGACTCTAAAAAGCAATGAGCACAATGATTGAAGGAAGACACAAGATCATTGAGACATCATGGCTTGGTTCCATTCCATCTCTTCTTTTCTCCTTGTAAGGTTACCATGACAATGAGTAACTAAACTCTTTTTGTTGGGATTAAATGTAGTTAACTCTATTAGTAAGTATTCCCTTTGATTGGGATGTTGTGTGATTCTAATTTATCTCATGGTATTGATATTATTCTTGCTTTCTATGTTTTGATCTTATGGATTTGAATTGTGATTGAAAAATACCTTTTGAACCTAGGTTAGAATAATCTTCTATCAATACTTTTGTTCTAGACATGGAACTTAGGTTGGTAATCACTTTGAATATTGGAACTTAAAGCTTTTGTACCATTGTATAGTATAGTTTAGGAAATCGACGATACAACGATACAATCGACTATTGGACCGTTTAATAATGTGAGACATCGACAATTAAACGATCCAATAGAAATCACGATATCATTTGGACACGAATGATGTTGTTGAGCAATACGTGATAATATCAATTGATAATTGGAATCCGCAACCCAAATCCGAGAATACGTACAAGTAGGTTGATGAAGTTTAATCCCAGCATACTTATTTCCCCGTTAACTCTTGTCCCATTTATAAATTCTTAGTTGATAGTTTATGAAACAGAATACCTGACAATCCTAACTCAGAACGATATCGATTGTTGAACGGCTTAGAATATCGCACCAGTCCCTGTGGAGACGATAACATAAATACTTACTTTTGATACTACATCATTTCTCTCTTCTCTATTTATCTTTGTTTACTCTATTTTGTTTAACAACTTAGAAAAAGATTTTAAAAAAAAGCAACGAAATTCAACCCTATGTGTATTTCTCACCTTGAGACCGAAATTGATACCAATCAGATACACATAATAGAAATTGAGCTTCATATTGGAATTAATATCAAGACTTTGTGAATCATGATTATGAAATGTTTGGGCACGTAAGCTATACACGCTAAATAACATCAAACACCACTCAAATCAAAATATAAAAACTTCACAGTAAAACCAAACAAATCAACACTCAAACACTTCATATAATATAACCAAACTAATCAAAATATACACTTTTCTTAAAATCACGTTTATTCATTGATTCAGTTTTCCAAAGTTTATTTATGATTGATTAAAAAACTCGAAACCCTCTTAGAAACTTATAATACTAAAATGCATTTTAATAGAATCTTAATATTTTTTCTGTCTGTCTTCTTTATTGTATTTTTCTCATTCTCACCCTTTCTGGCATCTTGGTATTTCTTGATTCTCTCATCATCACCCTCCCTGACATCTTGGTTTTGTTCATCAGCACCCTCTTTGGTGTCTTTACTTTATTCTTCGTCAACCTTTTCATATTTTCTTTGCTTCCATTTTCTACATTTTTTTACGTTGGTTTCTCTTTATCTAGTTTGTTGCCTTGCTTCAATGAAAGAGATAGAGAGTGTTGTTCTAATGCATTTTTAATGTTTTTTTTATTATTATACTATTTATTATTGATTACTCTCTTCTTTTTTTAATTCTTTTAATCCCTCTTTCTCACATCATTAATGAGAATAATTTTGTAAAATCAATCTATTATTGGATGGCCTCCACACCAACATTAAAAGTTTTAATTTTTTAGCAGATAAAATTATATAGTTCATTTTTACCAAAATATTTTATGACTCACACTAATATTTAATAATAATATTTTTTCACATAAATATAAAAAGAAATCACTATTTAACAAAAAAAATTACTATTAATACATACAAATAACTAAAATTAGTTGTTTAATGATTAATCAGTTTGAGAAAAGGATTGAGTGAATTACACTCATTCCCAACAAGAAGCTTGAAATACACTCCTCTCCTCCCCTCAAACATAAAAACCTTACATAAATTAAACCCCCCCTCCCTTGAGATATGCTTAAATTACAACCCCTCCTCTTTGAATAATTTATGTACTACATTTTCATCCATTTTTACATAAAGAAATATTTTTTATGATATTTACAAATTTCGTTCCACCATTCATGATAAATTAGTTCATTTCTTTTTACTTTCAATACAAATGATAAAAAAAAGTATTATTTTATTATTAACTTAATGATTTAGAATATAAAATATATTTTTTAATACTCATATTTTATTGGTTTTCGTACCTTTTTAAAATTAGTTTATTTTGTGTTGTTTCATATTTTATAATAATGTTTAAAACTACTTGATAATGATATTGCATATATAAAATAAAAAATGTGATTTTATTTTTTATTATAATAAAATGGACCAGCACAAGTTTTCACTGTCTTGTGTGTATTAGATTTATGTTGCTAAACTATTAAAATTTATAATAACAAATATATATAATAATATTTAGTGAGGGGAAGTATAGATTTTAACATTACAGCAGAAGAGGTGTAATTTTTTCTAATATATTTTGCATAAAAGGGGAGGGGAGTGTTTATTTTGATATAAATGGGGATGATAGTGTCATTTAAACATCTCTAAAAAATTGGGAATGTAATTTACTAAAAAAAAAAATGACTATAAATAACAACAATTTTACAATTATAACTGTTTATTTCATGTACGATTTAATATGCATGCAAAATTCATAAAATTTTGGTCTTAACATGGAGTAAAAATGCATGCAAATTTTTTGTGATGACTAAAAGCCTATTAAAATCAAGTAAAGACTCTTGAACAAATAAAAAAAAAAGTCAAGACTAATTTTAGAAGGTCCAAAATTAAGAGGAACCAAAAACATATTTAATACATTATAAAAAGATCATTTTCCAATTTATATGTAAAATGAGTTATTTAATAGATAATAGATATATAAAACATAAATCTAAGAGAGGTTAAAATTTACAATCACTTTGTATATCTAACATATATAATTTTTATTCTCCCATTACATAGTATGAACACAAACGAAAGACCATATAAATAATTAACAATGATGATGTTTCTCATATAATTTCAAATTGGTAAATAATGTAGCTCATAATTTGTTTATAAACTAATAGAACGTTACACAATTTTAAGAAATTATTTATAAAAAAAATAAAATCAGTTATAGTACATAAGTGCAAGAGTGATTAAAATTTACAATCATGTTGTATATCTAACATATATAATATTTATTCTCACATGGCACGCATGACATATAGAGTAAGATTTAATACATGAAGAATGAGGGAGATATGTGATATTTGCAAGATATAGCGATTGTTTGTGCATGTAATTCGTGATGTTGTTTGATTGAAATAGATGAGCGCATTTCATGTTTAATATTTGAAGAATGATATATATATATATATATATATATATATATATATATATATATATATATATATATATTTTTTATTAAAAA
>Ga0228711_1005427_pt1 | contig 19395 bp, 12 predicted proteins | sample MedpolnodulmetaG_2_FD_177996 | JGI IMG/M metagenome (GOLD analysis project Ga0228711, IMG submission 177996) | Root nodule microbial communities from Medicago polymorpha collected in Santa Monica, California, United States - brown nodules | ecosystem: Host-associated > Plants > Roots > Nodule... | reverse complement strand
TCCAAAGACCAAAAAAAAAAAAAAACATTGCCACCTCCTCGTTGTCTTTGTTTTTGGTTTTGTTTTGGACAAGGAGATAAACTACAAATCTATTTACAAATGGTTGTTACACATTCGGTACAAAACTTTTCTACAAAACCAAGCTACGAAATAGGGGGGAAGGAACACATTAGCCATTATCAGTGATCTGAATGGGACTCGTAAAATTCACTTGGACAAGGCGACATAACCTCTTGCTCAAGCAACTGCAATACTTGATTCATTGAAGGTCGATCATCTGCATTTGAATCGGTACATCTTGCCGCTAGCTCTAAAATTACTTCAAGAGTTTCCGCATTTACGTCGCTGCACTTTCTGTCTACGACATCTTCCAATCTATTTTCTTTCAACAATGTGTTCATCTGCAAAAAATAATAGCCAAAACTTTAGTACATTATGTATGAAAATTTTCAAGATGTTACTAAGGATATATGTATTGAGTAAGTTAAAAGCTTACCCAACCAACAACATTTAAACCTCTCTTTACAAAGGAAGGATCCGTAGGCCTTTTTCCGGTTACAAGTTCGAGTAATAGAACTCCAAAGCTATATACATCCGACTTCTCTGTGGCTCTCCCACTTTGTAGATACTCTGGTTGAAACATAAATAATAAATCATTCAGTTGTCTACTGAGATATTCAAAATCTACTTCATTCAATCATGAGGTAGGCGTCTATCAGCCAAAACAATGATCTTTGTAAATTAACGAATACATACCTGGTGCCAAATAGCCAAATGTGCCAGCAACCACAGTGGTAACATGTGCATCTTCATCAACCAAGAGCTTTGCAAGACCAAAATCAGAAATGTGAGGCTCCATGTTTTCATTAAGAAGGATGTTGCTAGATTTTATGTCACGATGCACGATTTTTGGGGAGCATTCATGGTGTAAGTATGCCAAACCCCGGGCAGAACCGAGGGTTATCTTTAGCCGATCGTTCCAATTCAAGGGTTGTCGTTCAGTATTTTCTGAGGAAAATATGAATAATTTAAGGGTTAGTCAATCATCTAAGCTGCTTAAGGGCACATAGTTTAGTGCATAAAATGAATCATTATCATACCGTGCAAGAGATCATCTAAGCTTCCTAAGGCCACATAATCATAGATAAGGAGCCTTGAAGTAGGAAGCCTGCAGTAACCGCGTAAGTTTACTAAATTTATGTGCTTGATGCTCCCCAAAATCTCTAGTTCCCTTTCAAACACTTGATCAGATCCTTCGCGGCTTCGGTCAATTCGCTTAACAGCAAATGTACCACAATCATTCATCACCATTCGGTAAACAGTACCAAATCCACCTGACCCTACTATATCCTCTTCGTCAAGAGACTCCAGCTTTTCAATGATTTCAGATGACGTGTATGGCATATCGCCATGGAAGGTAATAAGTTTAGCACCTGTTAAAATATTAGGTTAGCATTTATCAAGACGAGATTCTTTTTTTCTTCTGCTGTTAATGGGAGTTTGTTGTAATTGAGATATCGCTCTTACTTGCTGATGGATCAACTTGCTTCTTGACTTCTGTGTATTTCCTAACAGCTCTTTCCTTCTTTGACGACGAACGAACCCAGAGTAATGAAAGGGTTATGATAAGTGCAAGGCCCAAAGTTGCCACTGCCCCAATTAGCACAGCCTTCAAGTAATGTGATTGTGAAGATTTTTTCGGAGGGACTGCATATATTTAAATATCTATAGTTGTCAAGAAAATGTAAACTAAACATGGAAATCAGTTATAAATATAGTAAGTCATGTAAGATAGTATTTGGAAATCAGTCCACGGATTTGACTTGCCTGCAGCTTCATCACTTTCAGCATGTGGTATCACCACAGGGAAACCGAGTGATGTTCGACATGGCTTTTCAATTTGCCTTCCACAAAGATCTAAGTTGCCAATAAACCTATTCATATGCAATGAATTTATGATAAGCAGGACAAACAGGCAATGGAACCAACTTGTTCCTCAACATGTGTAGAACAACAAACACAAGATAACAGGAAAAACAATAAGTCCAATGAATATTCATCATTTAATCAGAGCAATTACTAGCGGTATGCAATACAACAACCAACTCTTAACAGCCGAGAAACTTACGAAAACCACAACTCATGTTACTTTTAACATCCTTATGAGAATTACAAAACTTGCACTATTATTTGACTCTAGTGGTTTTAAAAAATTGTCTACTATAACTCAATTCAAGTTTCTGATACTCATCACCCTACTATATAGCACATGAAAGAATAGACTTGTCCATTATTATCAAAAAAACTTTGAAAATTTCAATTCCTGTTTGGTCTAATGTCTACAATGTATACAAACCACAATACTTTTTAAGGCAAGAGTGCATACGAGTTCTTTTGGAAGGTGCTCAGCACTCCAATGTCAGGTATTTCACCAGAAAAGAAGTTGGTTGACAGGTTCCTAAGACAAGTAATGAGGACCAAAATGTTAATAGCTCTTTATTCTTTATAGTATCAACAAGGAAGATCAGCATAACTGAAAATTGACTTACAGAACTTGCAAATGTGAGAGACGACCAATAGAGGAAGGTATAGCTCCTTTTAATGAATTGCTTGATACATCCCTGTATTTAAAGTTTGCATCAAAATCATCAACGAAAATTAGAAACACGGTTGAGAAACAAAACTCATTAAGCTGAACTGCAACCTAGACAAATATATATATATATATATAGGTCCATAGATGTTAAGAAAAACTAGAAAACAGTTCATTTCATAACAAAGGAACGAGAAAGGGACTTACAATATATTTAAAAATGAAAGATTTCCAATGCCTGATGGTATGCCTCCTTGAAAATAATTAGCCCTCAAGTACCTTTTCAATAGAGTAAAATGAATCATTCATTGAGGTATTGGGATAATATAATGGACATTGCAAATTTCAAGCAAGGAAATGAATTCACTTACAGGGCTCTAAGCTCAGTACAATTGGTAATTTCAGTAGGAATGATTCCATGCAAGCCATTCTGATGAAATGCCCTGAATCATTAAGCCACTGAATAGAATAAGAATTACAAAAACCTAAAGAAGTAAATGCATCATTGATTTGTGGAACATTTGCTTCTTACAATCTCTGAAGTCTACTTAGTTTACCAATGCTGGGAGATATTATCCCTCCAAGCTGCATATATGGCAGATTTCTGAACAAAACAAGACAAATAAAGTGTCAAATTCAGCTCAAAAGTTGAGAAAATCAAGTAATAGAATGAAGAACATAACATAGTTGTGGTTACATACATTGAGCGAACTCTTTGTTCATCACCAGGATGACATGAGATTCCAGTCCATGCACAATGAGACGCATCAAACTCTTGCCAGTTGCTAAGAACATTTTTGGTATCATTCAAAGTACTTTTGATCTCCAACAATGTTTGACCTAACAAATTTCATAAAAATCACCTGAAGTTTAAAACTTTATACAAAATCCTAAAATGGGTTGCAAAGTACTAAACTCAATTATTAATTTATGGCAAAATAAATAAATAAATTGGAAAAAAAACAGTCCAACATAGTATAAAAGAGGGTTTGAAGAAGAAAAAAGAAAAAGGGGGGTGCATAGTACTTACCATCTTGAGTTAAAGCAAGAGAAGAAGAGTTGAAAAGTGTTGTGAAAACCAGTAAGAAAGTACAAGCAACAATGGTGATTTTCATTTTGCAAAGTTTTGAAATTGAATGGTGGGAATGAAAGTACTTTCACTTGCAGCACTCAGAGAGAGAGAGTGTTGAAGTGATGATTTTGTTGGACTAGTGGGTAGTTTGATGAGAGTGTAGACCAAAAAGGTTTTGTATGATTTTAAGTTTGAGGTTTGAACTAAAAATAATAATTAAAATTTGAAGCATGAATATAAAAGGTAAAGTGAATGCTTTGGTTATACTCCAATATTTTATAGTATTTTTGTATGAAAAAAGACAATTTTTTGAAAGTTGATATGAAAAGTGGTGTACAGTACTACAGTGTGAAGAAGCCGTTGTTCAAGGAGAGATTCAAAAGAAAATGTTTTCAACACTCTCTTGTGTAGGTGTAGAAGATATACGCGCCACTGATTCTTGGATTGCAATGTGTAAAGACCAATGAGAAGAGGTACCTAAGACACGTTTGAAAGTGGGGTTTTACGTGTATAGGTTGGTGAAGCAGAGCGCGTCGTGTGTAACATTGCATGTCTCAGAAACGACAGACATTAAAGGAACTATATATATGAAGTGTAATTAACAAATAAAAATATTTTGATTAAATTTTAAATATTATGTTACTATTTTTAAAATAAAAAAACTAAAATAGAATATATCATCTTAAACAATTTGTTCACAGTAAGTGAACACAAGAAATGCTTGGATAGAAATAACAAACGAGGAACAATAATTAGGTGGCAACATCCAAACATTGAAAACTATGATACACTTTTAACCATAAAAAAGATAAAAGTTTCAATTTGTCAAGTAATTGTATTATGGATGACTCTTTATGCTTGAAAATGCGGCAATATTTTTCCTTCAAAATTAACCAAATACAAGATAACAATATTAACTCAATAGATGTGTTTACGATTCGCTGAATAGATGTCTAACCAGTGACGAACAAGAGATCATATATGACCAAAGCAATCACGATAAAAAAAATGCCCAACGTTTCCTTGAACACCCCACAACCACTTTGCACGAAATAGAATTTGCCCAAAGTACCCCACGTCTTAACAAATTGTCCTTAGTTGGGAACCAGTTACATAAGAGCCACCAAGCAAAAAGAGATACCTTCCGAGGAGGTAGAGCCTTGTTCCAGATAGTGTTGTGTATGTACAAATTATTAGATTGATCCCCACTTGTAAACATCTTGTATACACCGCTCCCAAAGTAACTTTTGCTCGAATCAATAAGCTAATCCAATATGTCATTACTTATATCCTGCACAAAAATGATATATATAACAATTCACAACACTCCTCCACCAGCTTCTCATTTCACACAAACAACTACCTCCGCCACTTTCAAACATCAGACCGACGCCTCATCCAAACAAACTCATCTCAACAACACATTCCTAAATTCAGATAAATTAAACAAACGTTTGAACCTATCATATAAAAGACCTTCTTCCAACCACAAATTAGTCCAAAAATAAGTTTTAGCTCCATCTCCCACAATCCACACCAAATTTTGTCAAACTTAAAGGGGACTTCTACGGTACACTTGTAAAATTGAAGTTTATTGATAGTCTTGCTTTATAAATCAATATATTAAAGATCATTTTTATGAAAGAAAAGGTTATTCAACTTTTATATTTTAGGAAATATCATTTCATAAGAAAAAAAACATTATTGAATTGTTTTATAAGAATTATACTAAATATTTTACAAATTATCATAAAATATCATCGATAGTATTCGCTATTATTAGTAATAAAAAAAATAAATTTGATGTCACTTTTGGTAAATAAGATTTAGTTATTATAATTGTAAATGATAGAAAAAAATTATTTTTTTAAAAGAAAAAGAAACTATTTAGCTTTTAATTTGGTGATCGGTTGAACCCATACTGTAGAAATTCTCATGTGAAAAAACTATTAAATAAGTGTACCATAAAACAAGAAACAATGTTTGGGCTTTTGCTGATATGAACAGATGGGACCAGGTTGTTTTTGAATCAGACACTATTACTCAAGTGCAAGCACTATCGTCTCCGGGTCATGGTGATTCAAAATTTTATGCTATTGTTTCTAATATTATCTACCAGTTATCTTTACATTCCAACTTCGATGTGAAGTTTGTTAGGAGACAAACGAACATGGTTGCTCATACTTTAGCTAGGACGGTCTGTTCTTGTACTAGTCACCGTTTTTTTTTTATCCTTCTTGTATTGAACATTGGTTGATTAATGATAATAGTTAATTTTGCTTTGGACAGAAAAAATGTTTGGGCTTTTGCAAGTAGAAAATGCTCAAGAATTTTTTCTAGTTATCTGTATTAATAGGTTATGTTTCAAATTGGTCCTCCACTCACATTGTTGACCTAATAACTTGTATTTTTTGCCTGATTGAGGAATATAGAAGATCTCCTGCATAGAGTTGATGGCATGTTATTTGTGATTAAAGTTAATGACTCTAAGAGTTTTATTTAATGTGTGAGAGGAAATATACATTATTTCTAATATATATGGATTGTTCATGCATATGGTTGGGGTGTTGTTTGTTATTCAAATGCATGACTCTAAGAGTAATGTTTAATTCTTCATAATAAGATAAAATCAATTGTGTTTGATTTATCTAATTTATTTCAAAATTTATTTTTTATTTTAATAAACCATGTATCCACTGAAGTTTGATAGATTTTAATAACGATTTTCTTTATTGATTGATTCAAACAAGTTGTGATTTTTTTTTGTTACATCAAATTTATTTTTTGTTGGGGAATGGCTGGGTTGGCCTGGGGGCGTCCTAGCCAGTCGCCAACCAAGTTGTGAATTACTAGTTCACAACAACAACATTAAATTTTGCAATTACTATTTTCTTATCGGAATTTAATTTCTTTACTTTTGAATTCATTTCATATAAACAAAAAGAATAAATTTAATTGTTTATTGAAATAGCGACATGATCTTTTTTTAGTATAATTGCTAGTGATATTCAAAGTTGGTCATGAGATTTTTGGCGCCATGAACCAATTAAAATAACGATCCCTCACTTAATTATATCGTTAGAATTTTTTATCAATGCATAGTGGTAGAATTTGAACAAAAAATTGGGGTATCAAAGTGGAAAAACAAAATCTAAGTTGCTAATTAAAAAAAATAAATAAAGATCATTGATGTATAATAGCATTAGTTAGGCTACATGCACGGGTACATCGAGTCAAACTTAAAAAAGATACACCACTTTGTAACCTGTAAATAAATCTATTAAACATCACAACAAACAACACAAGATTATATCACTAGGGATGATCCTAAGCATCTTACGGAAGGATCAACCGCCCAGAGACACCATTTTTCAAAGTACACCAAAAAATTTATTTTTATTTAATAGTTAATATTGCACATATTTTTGTTTAACTCGCTATAATTAATTGATTGAAAATATATTTTTAGAGAACCTTAATTATAAATGAATCTTTTGTAATAAAAAAATGCAAGAATATATTCAAAAATTAAAAAGGTACAACTTTATTGTTTTGGCTATGACACAAATAGTAACTATTATTTTCGTCCGCTACCCTTATTATGGACAAAAATGAGTATAAGAGAGTGATATGTTATCCATAAAAAAAGAGTGATATTAGATCATAACATTAGGATAAAATTAAAAATAAAAAAAAATACAAAATGTCAAAGCTTCCATTACTCATGTAATGTCAATTCACTCACTCTCTTTATGCCAACAAATTCGATAGCACGTGAAATCCATCTTCAACCCACACTCTCTTTGCATGATAATTGTGATATACCAACATGAATCAAATGTGCACTATTAGTCCTCCTTAGGTTGTCTGAGAAATGCCACCTAGCTAAAAAAATTACATAATTCTAAGTTCTAACCGCTTTGAAAGAATCAACTACACGTACATGACATATTGTCAACAAAAACAAACCACGTACATGGCACATTAGTGGAAAAAATGAAAATTAAATTGAAGAAGAAAAAAATGTGTATGCATGTGCACAATATAGATCAAAATGCAATTTATTTAATAATATTAGAAAAAGAGTAAAGCAGAATTAAGAAACAATAATGGAGGAGAATGTTGTGAACACAAATTCTTCTCCTTCTACACTCGAGCAAGAACATGAGGCAATACCATCTAATGAAGCTTCATCCAAAGAAGCAGGAGGATGGAGATCCGTTAAATACATCATTGGTATATATGTTTTCTACATTAATTAATTATAATCATTAATGTTGTTTCAAACATGCATGATTTCTTAACATTGTTTGGTTTTTATTAAATTTTGTTTTTTTTTATCAAGGTAATGAGTCATTTGAGAAATTGGCATCGATGAGTTTGATATCAAATCTAACAGTGTATCTTCTGACAAAATACAACCTGAGTGGGATATTTGTGGTTAATGTGGTGCAAATTTGGAATGGATCCTCAAACATTGCATCATTAGTTGGTGCTTTCATTTCTGATACTTATCTTGGCAGGTTCCGGACCCTCCTATATGGTTGTATTGCATCACTTCTGGTAATTTGTTGCATCTAACTCTTTATTTTCATTTTTTTCTTCTTCATTAATTAACAATTTGCCATGCATTCACGTATTTATTCATTATCATTTTTTCATTCTTGAATTCCCACATGTAGCTATTACTATGTCTTGAAACAGAAATAAAGAAAAATGATTTGTTTTATTAGGTGGTTTATACATATTTCTTACAAAAACTATTGAGTGTACTAATTTCTATGATAAAATGAAACTTATTTACTAAAGAACTCTTATTAAAGATATTAGTGAAATTTACCGAAAAAGAGAGACTATATTTGTAGAAGAAAGGAATTAATAATTCAATGTTGTTATTATTATTTTGTTACATACTTGAATGATATTCTGAAATTACAAATAATATCACAAAAGCAAATCTTTCATGTGTGACATTGATTATTAGACAAAGGGAGTAGTAGTGACTCATAGATGCTTGGATTGACAATGAGTTAAATAGAATCAAAGTGAGTCAATGTGAATTTGACAAAAGCTACACTTTAGAGCTTCAAGAAAATCGCGGTACCACTGTGATTTTGTTGGTTACCGCGATTATAAACTCACACAACATATAAGTTGTAACTAATGTAATCATAACCAAGTTATTAAACATGTCAGTTCATCATTTATGTTAGTTCATCTAAATTTACATTAGATGGTTATTATGGGATTTATATGTTAATACTATGATTGATATGATTGAGCTAGCAAGTATTATACCAAGGTTTTGATTGATTCCTTTATTTATTCACTTGACTTTTTATTTAACATGCAAGAATGCACATGATATAAACATACATAACCAAGCTTGGTTTGTATATGACAGGGTATAATGACCATGACACTAACAGCTGGTATACATCAATTAAGACCCATTACCTGCAATGATAATGATAGACCTAATTGTCAACATCCAAAAGATTGGCACCTAGGAGTTCTATTTACAGGTCTTGGACTATTATCCATTGGTGCTGGTGGAATTAGGCCTTGCAACATTGCATTTGGTGCTGACCAATTTGACACTAACACAGCCAAGGGAAGGGGACAATTAGAGAGCTTCTTTAATTGGTGGTATTTCACTTTCACCATTGCACTTGTTATAGTTCTCACTGGTGTTGTCTATATTCAAACTAATGTAAGCTGGACTTTAGGATTTGCAATTCCAACGGTTTGTCTTGCTTTCTCAATAATCATCTTTCTATTTGGTCGCGACACTTACATTTACAAAAAGCCTCAAGGGAGTGTCTTTACGGACATGGCAAAGGTGATTGTTGCAGCATGTCGAAAACGCAAACTTAAACTTTCAAAGAGAACTTTATATGATCATGTTTCTACATTGTCAGAATCAGAAAACATTAGGCTTGTTCAGACAGATAGGTTCAAGTTTCTTGATAAGGCGGCTATAATAGCCGAACCAAGTGAATTGAACAACCAAGGAATTGCTAAGAATGGTTGGAGACTTTGTAGTTTGCAACAAGTGGAACACTTGAAATGCTTGTTTGGAATTCTACCAGTATGGGTGACAGGAATTTGTTGTTTCATTGTAATGGATCAGCAGAGCACATTTGGTGTGCTTCAAGTTATACAAACTGATAGGTCTATTGGATCTCACTTCAAGGTTCCACCAGGGTGGATGAACTTGATATCAATGACATCACTTTCATTTTGGATATGCATTTATGAGTGTATCTACCTTCCTATAATGAGGATAATCAATAAAAGGGCTACAAGAAGAATGAGCATGGGATGCAGAATCAGAATTGGGATATTATTATCTATCCTATGTATGTTGGTAGCTGCAGTTGTTGAGAAGAAGCGTCGTGACACGGCTTTGAAACACAACTCGTTTGTTTCGCCTGTGAGCTTTGGTTTGCTTTTGCCGCAGTTTGCGTTGTCCGGTTTAAACGAAGCCTTTGCTGCTGTTGCTATAATGGAATTCTTCACCTTGCAAGTGCCGGAGTCTATGAGGACGGTTTCTGGTGCCATCTTCTTTTTGAGCTTGTCCATTGCAAACTACACTGGTTCCTTAATTGTCAACATCGTTCATAGAGCAACATCACATAAAGGGAAAAGACCTTGGTTAGGTGGTCAAGATTTAAATCATACTAGGCTTGATTACTATTATTATTTAATTGCTTCCATTGGAGTTTTGAATTTTATCTATTTCAATTTCTTTGCTTGCCATTATTTGATAAGTGGCAAGGAAATTGAGAAAGCTGAGGTGCAACCAATTGCTAGTGTGAAGGGAGAATCACATGAACATGAACAAGATGATGAGGAGAAGGTTTTGGATAGAGTAGGCACTAGATGAAGGGCAACTTGATCATACTCTCATGCTGCTAAAGTTTAAATTTCATAAACTCTAGTTCTCTTTTAGTTATTCTTAGATCTTTTTCCTTAGAGAAACACCATGTAGTTTAGTTTTGGTCTAGTTGTATATGATTTGCATCTGAAACCTTTTTATCTGGATTAGCTTAGAGATTAGATTTAAATTTGGTTACATTTAGCCTTCATTATTATAATTTGGTCAATCTGTTAAATTCATTTTCTTTCAAGAATACAAACTCAAATTTTAGTTTTTCCTAGACATTAGCCCCCACTTTTCACAATACATGTACATTGTATCAATGATCCAATTATCTGCATGTACATTGTATTGTCAACAACTTTCTCTGCTTCATCTTTCACCAATTTGATATCGGCTTCAATTGATGTCTCTGTAACATTACATTCCTCATCATATTGAACATTTTTAGCACCTCATTTACATAATTTCTTTCGTGTCGAATGGTTTCCCTTTCGGTTTTCACAAGTTTCCTTCCAAGAAAGTATGGCAATTCTTCTATATTAGCATTTCAAACCCAGACTTCATCAATCTCTTAAAATATTCAATCTCATTTTTTTTACGCTGCGAATTATCATTAAATCATCCATATATATGCACACTATGATTGATTCTTCACATAAATTCCAGATCTTTTGATAAATGTTGATTTTACATCCAATTGGGATAGTGACCATCCTTTAAAATTTGTCATTGCAACCACTAATGTAATTGTTTCATTTCTAGATACTGGAGCAAACATTTGTTGCATGTTAGTCTCGTCAATTTTCACATTATCAAACAATGAATAATTAATCTAACTGTTAGTGTTACTTTTCTATATCCAATCCTAAGTTTCATTCTCATCTACTACACCATATCTTCCAATCAAAAAGTTGTGTTAGGATGGATCAGTTAACCTATATATGCACATGTTGGATGATATCCAATCAATACAATTGGCATGCTTTTATCCTACAACTTTGTTCTTCTCTGAAAAGGCACATGATTGTAGTAACAAAGTGCACCAAAAGTATTCAAAAGATTCATTGATAGCTTTCTCCCACACCATGTCTCTAGCGGAACCACTCCTATCAATCTTTGTGTAGAACATTTGTTGAGAATATATATTGGTGCACACACAATTTCTCCCCAAAATGAACGTAGCAACACTTTCTCTTTAAACATGCTTCTTTCCATATCTAACACAATACTATTTTTCTCTCTGCAAGACCATTATGTTGATGTGTATAGGAAACAGTGATCTTTTGATGAATTCCATGCTCATTGCAGGATTTTTCAAATTCATTCGATGTGTAGTCCGTAGGATCTTGATGGACTTCTCACTATGATTTTCTATTTTCTGCTTAAAAAATTTAAACACATGAGATGAAATATTTTTTTACCTCCAAGTTATGGCATACACACTTCACATATCTTCTCATGTGCATTGGAAGTCCAATCACCATCTTCTAGGTTTTAAATTAATTTAAACTTCTAAGTTTAGATGGCCAAACTTGGAATATTATACCATTCACTCTTGGTTCTAGTCTTAAGTCAACTCATGTGTATTATTTGAAATTTTAAATATTTTTGATAGTCATGTTTAATACATTAAAGAATTTTCTTTTTCAAACAAGAGAAGAATCAAATATGAATTATTTTTATGGGATAATGCTGGATGTCGCGAGAAGGCGTATCACGAATCATCGCGAATGGTGTATATGGCACCTACTGCACCAACTTCACTACCAAAAGAATGATTTAATCACTCTAAATTCACTTTCTCTTCAAATGATGAACTTGGTCTCTATGATATTCTTTCTCACCTTCCATGCTTCTACGTTTACGAGACCAAGAGTACATCACCTCACCAAACACCAGCTATGATTTCATGAAAGCTTGCTAATGCTTATGAAGATACACATCTAGCTGAGTCTAATTGATGATATAGCTTCACGCTTACAATTGGAGAGAGCTATGACGGTGATTTATAGGTTGCTAGGAATGTTGCTTTCTAGACACGTGAAGGGTTCTCTTTTATTTTCTATAAAACACGTGCTCTTTTTTTGCCTTAATGTTCGTTATATTATGTGAAGGTTAAAGCATATATCTAAAGTGGTGAAGATAGAGAATTAAAATTAAAGATTTTTTATTTTTTTTAAGAAGATAAAATGAAATTTATTTAAAACACAAAAGAATCTTAGCAAACATAGGGAATGCTAAGTTAGAAGACTTAAAAAGCAATATACAACGAAAAAGTGTGTGTATGTATGCAGAATACCCAAACAAACACCCATGTATATCAAATATAAACTTTTACAAGCAAACCAAAAACACCTTCCACCAAGGTCCCTCGAAACCAATAAAAACTAAACACCAAATCAAGAAGCCGTCTCCAAAAACTAAAGTCTAAACGCCTGCGATATAGCAGAAACAAGTCTTATGTCAAACCGTTAAAAAAGTCTACAGAATTTTATTAAAGAAATTAAAATAAAAAGTTAAAATATTTATAGTGACAATATATATCAACCCTTTAATATTTTATGAACTTGAATAAGATTATCTAAAAGATTTTTCTATTTGAAACTATCTAAAAGAAATTTATGGAAACCAAAAAAGAATCGATGTGGATAGTAAAAGAATCGATTGAGTAATTGTAAGCCAATAGGCTATACATATAGCCCCACATCCTGATGTGATATTTTCTTGAGCTTCCCTGTTCAACTTTCTCTTTTTTACTTGGAAGAGTAGTCAACCAAACTTACATTTTCTCATTGGTGTATGATAATACTACATAAGTTTTAAATTAGAAGAAATTTTTTATCTTAAATTATAAATTATAAATTATAAGTTGTTTTACAATATCAACAAAATATTAATAACAATTTTTCTATTATACCCTTACATATTTATTATTGTTTATTTTTTTAATTCTTTTTTCCACACAATAATTAATAGTATTTCTTAATTTATGTGAAACGACGAAAATGACTTATAATTTAGAATGGAGGAGTATAGTTTATCTAATAGGAAAAAACTTACGTACAATTATTTAGGTGCTTTTGGTATGGTTCTTAACTAAATTCACCATGATTTCCTTAAATCCATAATTTTCTCAAAGTTTGTTATATCCAAAAAATTTGTATTTTTAGTTAAAAACCATACGAAAAGCACCTAAAGAATTGTAGGTAAGTTTTGTCTTATCTAATATATGCAATATTGTACATCTTAAAATAACTAAAAATATAAACTTTTTATTGAAAACAACAATCACTTATTGAAAATTTATATATTTAATATAAAATACATAAGTTCAAACTACAAATTTACTATTTTAAATTGCTTAACATATAAAAACTTGCCTACAATAGAAAAATCCATTCATTAGATATCAATGTGTTCACGTGGAGTATATTTTAAGTTGAAAATAACTAAACAAATTGTTTGTACCCTAAAAAAAATAAACAATAACTGTGAATTTGTTTTTTTTTTTCTTTTCTAACTAATTCATTGAAAATGGTTCAATATTTTAATTTGATTATGGAGTTGACGACAAAACTGCGGATTTAAAGTGGGAACAAACAATCAGAAATTTGTTAAATGACAGAATTGTGGTATCACAGCTAGTGCCTTTTGGAACACTCGTTGGATTTGTCAAATTTAATCCTGGTTCAAGCACCTTGGTTGATTATATTTTTTCTGGTCGAATTCAATATTAGTTTTTTTTTAAATAACTTTTACGTTGAATTTAATATTAGTTGATTGGTAATGATATTTATACATCTTTTATTTCTTTATAGTATTGGGTTTCTATCAATATATCATATTACACTTTCTATATTTTTATCTCTCTTATTATGCTCCTTCAAAAACAAAAACAAAAATCTCTCTTATTAAAAATCTTTCTTTAGTTTGCTAACTTAATTGATGTTTATTTATTAAAAAAAATCACTTAATTTGTTGAGTTTTGATCAAAATTTGATGTTTGTGTTTCAGCAAAACCGTGAACGATTTTGGTTCAGAAATTAGAGTTTGTTTCGACAAAAATCGAGGCACGGGGAAAGAAACCGTGGCTCGATTTTGAATAACGTTTAGTATTATATTGTGTACTGACGTGAAATTGTGGCACGATTTGATAGGGTCTGAAACTTTATTTAAGCACTCATTGACCCATTTGTTGAGAAAGCTTGATAAATCTCATGAAAACCAAAGGAGAGAGCTTTTAGAGTATTTAAATACTAAAGGTTAAGGGTCTTTGTGAGGAGGCTCTTGGGAGAGAGTTGATGGGAGAGATGGAAGCACATGACTTGAGAGTCTTTGTGAGCAACTTGGGTGAGTCTTGTGAAACCAAAAGAGAAGATCCTTAGAAAATCAAAGGTTAAGGGTTCGTTCTCTTTTGAAGGTTAGATTGTAGAGTTGGAAAACAATTGAGAAACACATCGGGAGAGTGAAAATCATTGAGTGTCTTGTTCATGAGAAAAGATTGAAAAATGGGTAGATATTATGTTTGTTCTTGAAGAGTTTGTTGAAACTAATTTCTTGTAACATTTTTGTATCTCTTCGTAAAGAACTGGTTGACACAGAAGTGGGTCATTGTTGGACCGAACTGGGTAAATAATTTGTTGGTGTTGTTCTCCCACTCTACTCTCTTTATCTTACTTATTCTTTAGTTTGATTGTGATTTTACTTAACCTTTAATTAGTTGCATGATTTTATCTAAATATTTTGTTCTTGCTTGTGGTTATTTTGGTTATCGGTGGCTATTAATACTTATTTCACAAATCTATACTTACTCCGGTCTCAAATATAAAAAAAAAATTCTTTTTTAGGTTCATTGAATAGTTAATGTATCTGGTTTACATTGTAAAACAGATACATTAATTATTTAATAAACCTAAAAAAAAGAATATTTTTTTATATTTGAGACCGGAGGGAGTATTTCATTACGTGGGTTTTTGTATCTGGTATAATTGATGCTTATAAAGTTAATGCATGCGGTGCAGGCTCGTCTTATATGTGGACAATAGTAGTTTCCAACCAAAACACGAGATACGACCAAATCTCATGTGGATGAAGACTTTTTTGTATATTAACTAGCAAAAGTGACTGAACGCAAACATCATACATGTCAAAACAAGGCATGATGCTGATGCCATGTGATGTTGCTGCCCCATTTATTTTAGGGTTAGATATGTTTTTGATTCTTATAAATATATAACTTTTTATTTTAATTTTTTTAAAAATTTCTTCAACTTTTAGTTTCTATAAAAGACAATTTATATGCAGCATTTCTATTTTTTTAATGATATTGTGCAAAAATATGTAGAATATTGTAAGAATCTCTAAAAATAATAGAATTTTTTAATAAAACATGAATTTTTAACCGTCAAAAATATAAAATTCATGTTTAATCCATGTTTTGTTAAAAAATTCTTTTTTTGAGATATTCTTATACTATTATAAACTTTTATGCACAATTTTATTTAAAAATATGAATTTTACATATGAGTTTACTTAAAAAGAGGGACTACCTGTGAAAATGGAAAACTTTCGAGGAGACTAAACGTTGAAGAAATTTTTTAGAGGAACTAAAACTAAAAATTAATATATTTATAAAGACTAAAAACATATTTAACTCTTTAAATTTTGCTTTACAGAATCAATGGGAATCTTCAATGTTGTATTGCACTCAAATGTTTCTGACAGGTGGCAATGGGAGCTGGACAAACATGATGGATACAAAGTCAGAGACGCGTATCAAGCGCTGACACACATGGCAGCCCCCACTCTTGATGTGATAGCGAATCTTGTCTGACATAAGCAGGTTCCTCTAAAAGTTTCCATTGTTGCGTGGTGGTTACTGAAAGACAGGTTACCAACTAAAATCAATCTCCAAAGGCGCGGTATTGCTCAGGTCACATACACTATGTGCGTTTCGGGGTGTGGTAAAGAGGAGTCCGTGTCACATTTGTTCCTACATTGTCATGTTTTCGGGTCTATCTGGCAGCATATTCGATCTTGGATTGGCGTGGCTGGTGTTGATACAGACAATGTCAGGGAGCATTTTCAGCAATTTATCCATTATTCAAAGGCTCGTCGTTCATTTTTACAATTATTATGGCTTTTGTGTGTTTGGCTGGTGTGGAATGAACGAAACAACAGATTGCTCAAAAACACTGAAACATCCATTGGATAGTTATTAGATAGAGCTAAATTTCACTCGTTGTGGTGGCTTAAAGCCAATAAAACCACTTTTGTGTACGGTTCTCAAAATTGGTGGTCGAACCCTTTATATTGTCTGGGTATCGATTGACCTTTATTTGCAATTATATTCTGTGACACTTTGTTTGCCGGGTTGGAACCTCTGGTACACCTTGTACTGAGGATTATCCATCGCCGTTGTTAATATATTTCATTTTGATTTCTTAAAAAAAAAAAAAGGAATCTTCAATGTCTTTTTTTATTTTTTCTTTCTAATCCACAATGTCTTTTTAGTTAGAGAAATGTGAAATATGAACTTTGACTCTCTTCTTAATATATTTTTATCATTGATTAAATTTTTTGAGAATGCTAACGAGTGTCCTTATGACATTGGTTAAAGTACTAAAAATAGCAAGTTTTTATTAATAAGTGGTGTAATTATTACACTGATTAAAGTAACAACTTGTATTTTCAAGACAAAATTTTCTTTAATAGATTTCTTAACCAACGTCTTAGGACAATCGTTAGCAAAACCCTAAATTTTAATGAGTTTTGCATGTATCGATTCTATAAATGTTTATGTATGAATAAAGATAAATATCAATTTTTTAAAATATTCCTCTACTCTTAAGATCTTCTCTATTTTAAACCGGAGCAAAATATCTTCACAATAAAATTTTAATTTAAAAACAAACAATGATTGTATTAAAGGTCACTATCATTCATATTATAGAAGTTAAATGAACTACTTCTATACTTCTCCACTTAAGTTAAATGAACTAACTTAAAGATATCTAATGTACTCAACATACATGTAATAAAACAAACTTAAGTGGAGAAGATTTATACAAAATTAAAAATAAATGATCTATTTGAAAGAAAAAAAATACACAAACGACTAATCTAATACAATAAGTAATTTTAAAAGACTCTGAAAAGCAAACTTTGCCTAAAAATATCAAAGAATCCTAGGTTGTTATTTAATTAATCATCGAAAATAAAAATGTGATGTTCTTATTTCTTGGAGTTATTCTGACCGTGGAGTGTACTCGCGGTTTTTGACAAATTAAAGGTTGGTCTTTCCTCGTGGCTCTGACTATAAATCCATGGAGACACACAACAAATCTGATGGAGGAGAAATAAGATTGGATTGGAAAACTATGGGTGGTGGCTGTTGAACAAATTTAAAACGAGTCTTTTGGATAAAGTTGCAATGGAATCCAATCATATAACTACAAAAATGGAGTTAGAATATTCTCAATCTATGATTTTTCAATTTTTTATTTAGTGAGATAAAACACCGAAAAAGTAAAAAAATAATTGATGATGATAGGATCCACTTAGACCCACAACTTATTTATTGTGTGTATCTCTTTATAAATGATATCTTTAATTTATTTTTATAATGAAGATTATCCTTAGTTATGAGAAGAGTGTGAGATTATTTGTCCTAAGAGGCTAACACATACAAATCTCAATCATTCATAGGCGAAAAAGGGTGTCAATATGCTATGTTCGATAAAAAAAAAATAATGAATAACAGATCAGTTTATAGTGGACAATTGATAAGTTAATTTATAGTTGATAGCATATAAGTTATCCGATTGATTTGTAGTGTTTGATAAAATTAACGAACTAGTTTATAGATATGAAATGACATAAAAGTGATGTATTTAATGAGTAGTTAATTTTTTCAATTAAGATTACAAGGATAAAATTGAGATAAATGATGATAAGTTATAAGCTTTAGGTTATAAGTTACTTAGATTAACTTACGCTATAAACTAATTAAAAAAAAAGTTATAAACGAGTTAAGATCCTCTCCATTCATTATTCTCTCCATTTCATCCATTTGGGGAGATATAGACACAAAAAAATTTCGAAAAACTAAAAAGTAATTAATGACGGTGAGACCCAGTTAATAGTAGGACTCACTATCTATTTTATGTGTCTATCTCTCTCCAAATTGCATCATTCATTTATTATAACAAATGGAGAGGATCTTTACCCATTTTAAACTCATGGCAAAGTGAGGGATACCTAAGGAGTCAAATGAGCCATAAGATATAAATTCAAAATTATGTCTTACCAAATAGACTCTATATTACCGTCCTAAGTCATATGTATGCCACACCCGAAATTTTTTATTGGTAATTAATGATAAAATGATGAAAAATAATTAATTGAAAAACTAAAATTAAAAGAACACACGTTATATCAAAATATAATATTTTTTATATAAAGTCAAAATAATTTTTTTATAGTGTCTAATATCATTCTTATTGTTGTTGATTGTTCCTCGTACTTTGTGGATTGTTTATATTTTATTGAGATTTAATTAACTTTTAATAGATAATTTAAATAATATTATTAAATGATAAAATAGTTGAAATGAATGGTAAAAAGGAAGATAAAAATCAGCATAAAAGATATAATCCCTTAATATATTGCCATAAATAGATTGAAAAAATACAGTTAATATTGCATGTGAAGTACAAATTATGAATTACTTCCTCCATTTTATGATAATTTTTCTACGGATACTTCCTTCATTTTATGATATTTGTTGTATTTAACCATTTTCCACTATTAAGAAAAATATAGTAAATAAAATAATAATTTTAC
>Ga0228711_1005422_pt1 | contig 19408 bp, 6 predicted proteins | sample MedpolnodulmetaG_2_FD_177996 | JGI IMG/M metagenome (GOLD analysis project Ga0228711, IMG submission 177996) | Root nodule microbial communities from Medicago polymorpha collected in Santa Monica, California, United States - brown nodules | ecosystem: Host-associated > Plants > Roots > Nodule... | reverse complement strand
ACGACTCTTGGATCGTTTAATAGTGCGAGACATCGACGATTAAACGATACAATTGAAGTCACTATATTATTTGGACACGAATGATATTGACGAGGGATACGTGGTAATATCAAAGGAAAGCTAGAATACATGCATGATCTTTAGGTTACGTGTGACGCTTGATTAAGGAACTCTAATCCTAACAAGCTTTACGCCCTATCAATCTCAAGTTTTAATCTTATAACGTAGATATTTAGGTTTTAAACAAACAAACAAATTACTCTTTCAACTTAAAATGGTAATCGATGTCGAACAATCCATGATATCGCACTAGTCCCTGAGGAGACGATATATAAATACTTACTTTTGATATACGTAAATATGCTACATCAGTCAAACACGGTGCTTTTGAAAGCCTTAGACTTGGGGGGTAATTATTGGAAAATTTTGCATTTATCATGGGTTGGAAGAAAAATATACTGTGTATCGTCTTTCTTTGCATCCACAGTGGTATTATGTGAATCCTAATATTGGGGCAGTTGAAATTTTTTCCAACTTTTGAATAACCAAAATATGAAAGAATGGGATTTGGTACTCTACATCAAAGTACTCTTGTGCCTCTTCTTTACATGATCACTGCAATTTTCTCAATGGCTACACAATTGGTTACTGCATGATTTTAAGACACTTTTTATTGAACAAGTTGCATTGGTTGCATGTTTTTCTACTAAAAGATGTAGTTGAGTTTCATACTATTTGTCGGACGTCTATTCGAAATTGGACTAATCAAAACCACCTGTCTGACTAGGTATGTTAATAGGTGACAAATATTTTTAGAAACTCCATAAGAGCAAAACTATCACATTTGTTTGTGTATTAATACGAAGGGCTTGTCTTTTTAACTAGGTCTCTGGTAAGAGTTTAGATTGTAAGGGGTTGACTATTTCACTCTTGCAACGCAACATACAAGTTGAGTGTGAGTTTGTAAAGGCACATGTTTGTGTCTTATGGGACAATGAGTCCGCTTTAATAGACGTGAATTGGGATAAACCATGTGCAGTATTTGCTAAGAATGTGGATGCTATGAGAGCTGCAAATATGCAGGGTATTATAGACTTTGAAGTTCATACAGAAATAGACAACTAACCCTAAATTAGTGTGTAACTATCCATTTTTTAAACTCATACCTTGCATATATTATGCATTGTCACTACCAACTGAGTTAAACTCACGAAGACGTGTGTAACTATCCATTAACCTCATTATGGTTATGTTATAATGAATGAATTATGTTGATTATGTGTTAAATATTGTTATTATTTTGATTGCATTTTATTATTCTATGATATCAATAGAATAACATCTTCTCATTAAAAATGGACATATCACTTTAATTACAACCAAAACACAATACATTACATTGAAGAAAACACATTACATTCAAATATTACAATGCAGGTTACAATCAACACACTAAAGTAAACAAATACAAGCATTACAATGCTTGATTACTTAACATGATTAAACATCAAGTTCATTGTTGTGATAACACAAATTACAACCAACAACATGCAGGTTACAACAACAATCTTCAACAAAAACTTTGTGTTTTTTCTTCACTTTTGGACTTCAACAATTTTCTTTTGGTGTTCATAATTTCCAAATCTTTTCCGACAACCCCATAATTTACGACCTCTGTTTGGACCCATTTATCTTACTGTGCAGATGACACATTGCTTTTGGCACCAAAAATCTGGAATTTTACCACATTTGCACCTACCACTTGATATGAATGATTCAATGTTGTCTGGACTCAAATTCGAGTAGTTTATGCACTTGGAAGCCATTGATTTGAGAAATTAAAGATTGGGTATGAATAAAATTGGAGTTGTGGTTTTGAAATTTGGGGGAAAATAGTTTGAAAGGATAAGATGAACTCTGACACATAAGGTCCATAAAACGCAGAGTTTTAAACCCCTAACTGCCAATTCATCAATTTGTTAACGTCTGTTTAACAGAAGGGTCACTGTGAACACGTTTTTAAACTTAAATGACTAATATGTTACAAAAATAACTTAAAGGATGAATTTGCTACAAACGTGAAACTTAAAGACCCAAAATGTAATTTAGCCTAAATTATATTCTTGAGCGTGAAAGATTTCTAGGAAAGATATTCCCATAAAAAATGGTGGGAATAAAAGTTCCCATGTTAGTTATAGTTTTTTTTTTAAATAGATTTTTGTAGCGTAATATGTTTTTGTTATAATTTTTTTTACAAAGAAATTTTTAATGAAAGCTTCAAATGAAAAATTCGTTTGAATAACTTATCTTAAAATGTTACTATAAGTATTTCATCATTTTGTTAAAAGAAAAATTGGATACCAAAATTTTGAAAAAATCTTTTAAAAAAAACTATTTAAAATAGCTTTTCATAAAAATTATTTTTGAAAGATGTCGTTTTGAAAAAATATGTGATTTTTGCTATATAAAATCTCGAACAATGAATATTTAAGTTAGTGAATGTCAAAATCTCTTTTTTAACTTATACTGAATACATTTTTTTTATGGTAGTGGCCGGGGTTTGAACCCCGGACCTTGCATATTTTATGCATTGTCCCAACCAAACTTATACTAAATAAGTTTGACATAACTTCTACTATTTTTGAGTCAATTTTAAAAAAAAAAATCCATTTTTCGAAATGCAGAGAAAAATCCATTTTTTTAAAATCTAAAACAAAAGAACCCTAAATTAGTGTGTAACTATCCATTTTTTGAACCTCAACATATATTAAGCATTGTCCCTACCAACTGAGCTAAACTTACGAGGACGTGTGTAGCTATCAATTAACCTCATTATATTGGTTATGGAATAAATAAATATTAGCCAAATATCTCTTTTTAAAGTGTCCAAGAATAAAACCCATCTCTTTAGATTTCCAAAAATAACTTTGATGATATTTTTTTTGGAAAAACTACACTAACTTTCCCTGAGATTTATCTAAATATACTCCACCTCCCCTTTATTTTCTAATAAATATGTAACACCCCCGCCATCACAGCCCATCCAACTTCCGTTAAAATAAAAAGAATTATGTGAATACTTCTTCTCTTTTTAACATGCACGTTCATACACGCCGTCATAAAATTCAATAATCATAAAACCAACAACTCAAAATACAAACCAAATGGCAAGAAAAAGATCAAAATAATATATGTTAACTCTTTAATATACTAATTAGCAACCCATCTTCATTATGATGTCTTCAAATTACCACCTATACAGAGTTTATCAACAAAAGGAAAAGTATATCATTAACACCATAAGATAATATAAAGGAAGACAAAATTCAAGTAAAGACAAAGGTTTTGCTGATTGTAGAGCCACCACTTAATTTTCTGCTCGGGAATTCTAGTAACTCTTCCATATTGACTCGTTATTGTTGATTTGTATTAATAATAATGAAATAATTCTTCCAGATTCTAGTTGCACTTTTTATTGATGTTATGCTATTGTATCTTTGCAACTCTAAAGCTAAATTCCACGGGACAAATTGTGGAAGATGTTCTTCATTAACAAAAAGATGTTTATAGTTTTAACGGGGCTAACTAACGACGTTAAGTTGCAAGGAAGATGAGTATTCATTTTAATAGACTTGAAAGGAGGTTAGTGTCTAATAAAAAACTAGAGGAGGTGTTTATGTTCATTTAAAGATTCCTCTAGGAATGTCAATGTAATTTTCTCTTTTCTTTTTCGTTCAATGTGACACTAATTCTTCCTCACACACTTTTTTTTATTTTCTTTTAATTTGGGTTTGGATTCCCACTAGAGGATGTATCCATCCTACAATATTCACGCCTTTGGGCTAACTTTTTTTAAAAACAAAATTTCGTGTAACGTTATCACTTCATAGATTATGTAATTCCTCTCATAATATTTTACAATTTTATAATTTATAGTAGTTGTAAAATATGTAAATCATTTTGTTGAAGTATTCAAATTAAAAATATACCATAGTAATAGCATATGTTTATTTGAAACATTTATAGTTTAAAAATCAAATGTCATAATACATCTTAGAATTCATAGTCGCTTCATAAAAGTCTTATACTTATAAGTAGTCTATTATTGATATTTTCAAGTCACACGATGAACGTAGTACATTATTTTAAGGCATGTTGTTTAATATTTGATAATGAACTTTGTGCTTATTGCAACTTAATTTTTTGGTAAACAATATGCTTCGGGTATTTAATTTATAGTATATTATAGTTTATTTTAGTCGGTCACCCAAACTTTTTAGTCAAGTTTCGCCACTGACCATAATCGCCATTCATGGCTTCTTTGTACCCGCTTTAGGCTAGTTCTTGTCTTCTATGAATGCTACTATCATGCCATTGCTTCTATCAAGTTATATATATTTCTTTATGTATCATTATAGAGTTCAAATCTTTTCCTCATATTGTTATAAGATTTCAATCATTATGTATAAGAAAATCAGTTTAGGGGTGTACATTTTTTTCCCGTAAAGACACGTGATTTATTTGATTTACATATGAGCATAATGTTGGTTTGGTCCCTGTTAATCATAATTATTTCACATGAAAGTTACATTTTTTTAGTATATATTAGTCTCGCAAATAAATAATGTGTCATTTTTCCTTTTTTGTGTGTACCGAAAAAAAAGTAGCTTTGTTGTTTATTGCATATCTTTCTTTAAATAAAAATTGTAATATTAACATTTGGACCGGACTAACCAATTAATTTTTAAGTCGGTCTCAAATTTGACAACCCATCAAACAGATTGATTCACTCCAATCACCTAACCGAGATCAACTGGACTAGACCGGTCCATTTAACAGCTCTATATACTATAGGTACAGAACAATTGGCCAGTTTTTAAAACTTAACAACCACTCTCAATTTTTTATTACTTAATTTTATTAAGGATTTTTTTAACCTATGCAAGATTTCACAGGATAAGGAATGACTAATGCACCATATTTCATGGGTTTCTCCAAATCTTATTAACGAGTCTTTTTCCTTAAAAATTGTTTTTGTTCTTCTTCCCTCCTCTAATAACTATTATATTACACGGCAGTGCAGTGCCACTTAAAAGACACATTCTACAAACACTTTAAAACATTTTATTCTCTTCTCACATCACTCTTCAAGTTTGAAATATTACAATTTGCTTTTATAAGCTTGAAATATTACAGTTTCTTCTCACGTCACTTTGCAGTTTGCTTTTATTCGTTTGAAATATTACAGTTTGAAATTATGATGAATCTTACAAAAGGTATAATTCATGTTATACCTTGATTCCGATTTGGTTATTACTTGCATTGGAATGAATATTACTTACATTGGCCGTAAGTAAAAGAATTGGCTAATTCTTTGCTAATTCATTGCATAAATTATTACTGTAAAGTACTCCAAAATGACATATTACTTACAAAATTAGCTAATTCATGTTATACCTTACAAAACTTATGCAGTCCCGGCTTGTTTTGCATAGAGTCATTAAAAAATAATAGAAAATAATATTTGTAGAAACAATTTTTGTACAACTTTCTCTCTCATACTCACATTATCTTCTTATTATCTCTCTTTCTTTTTTTCTCTATATTGTTTTTGACCAATAAGAAGAGAGAACAACAAAGTTGTCGCAAAAATTGTATCAAAATAGTTGTTCAAATATCATTACTCAAAATAATATTTGTCTTTAAAAAAACTGTGTTTCACTGTTAAAAAAAATTGACAAAAAAGTGACGGTGGTTTCATGTTGAAAATAGGTGTTTAATAAGAGAGTCTTTCAGAAAAAACATGAGAGAGAAAACAGTTTTTAAGAAAAGGCTAATAAATTTTGTCCAACAAAAAAAAGTAAAAAATTAATAAATTGACTCATTATTGGGAAAAACCCATAAATATGGTGCATTAATCACTCCTTATCCTATGCAAGATTGCACATGTTAGAAAAACCCTTTTATTAAAGTCTCCAAATATATTATATAGTTTTGTTTGGTTTTTGAACGTGTAGAATTACTATTATTTTTTTAAAAAATACCAATAGACTTGCTTTGCAACGAGTCACATGAGGTCTTGACTAGCGGCGAAGCTAACACAATTTTTACGAAAGGGCCAAATATAAAGAAATAAATAAAATATATTTTAAAACAATTATTTTTACTTATATTTAATGAAACAACGACGAAAAAAAATAAAATAAGCAATAGTTACTTAAAAAAGTTGAGCTTTATAGAATTTTAAGAAGTAAAATTTATCAATAATTGACGCTAAACTGAATATATTGTCAATATTTGTGTAATATCATGTCCCTTTGAATCAACAAAACTGTTTTTGGTAGCCAACTAACATATTAATGGGGTAGCTACATATCAAACTATACCATTTATTCAAGTTTTTTTTTCCTTCTTTTGGGGTAGCATATGAAGCCATTCGCCCCTGGTCTTGACAAAAGTATTTAAATACCCAAATTAACACACTTTATTACATTGGACAATCAAATTAAAAACATTGTACAATCAAATTTAATTTCCAAAGGCCAAGACTTTTTATCAACAGGAAAAAAGACTAGGACCATACACTTTTTTTTTTAGGACCATACACTTTATTTTTGGAGAACATAAGATGAACTAAAACTTAGGTCAAATACCACGTTGATCCTTTTAGTTTGACAGAATTTTCAAGTTAGTCATTTAAGTTTCGGTGACTAAAATGACTTATTTAAAACTTAAATGACTAAATTGAGAATTCTGTCAAACTAAAATGACCAAAAATGATATTTGACCTAAAACTTACATTGAACTCATGAAAAGATTACTCGTAACTAAAATTTGAGTTAATTACGAGCACATCCAAAAGCAGAGCAATATGTTTGCACAGCAGTCAAAACCAAAAACACAATAGCCGCACAAGCTGTCAACATTTTTCCATAAGCAGACATATAATTGACCAAAGCCATTTTTTGAGCTTGAGTACTTTTGAACTTAGCATTAACTTTTTTAATCTCTTTATCCAAATTTTGTACCTTTGTTGGCCTCATCGATTTTCCCATCATCCCATTAAAAAGTTGTGTAACAACTTCATAACTTAGTTCAGTTTCAATGATTTTCTCATTCATCAACAATTTTACATCTTCTTGAGTGTCTATAATAGCCCCCATTAATTCCATGTACCTTGTGAAAATTAACTCATTGGGTTTAATCAACGACTCATAAGCCATGAGGTTTCTTATGATCACTTCTGAATGCACATCCAATTTGATAACAGGCAAGCAAAATTGACACTTAATTTCTTCAAAAGCAATGGATGAGATTCCATTTTTGACTTTATCTAACGGTTGGAATTTGATTCCAGCATTGTGAAGTTCTGTCACAGATGGGATTGTTACTTCAATGTTGTTGTCCCAATGTGTTGAGTAATCCTCTTTTCCAATGTTTTCACTTGTTTTCTTAAATTCTCCGACCAATTTTGTCCACGGTTTAATGAACGAAATATTATTTTCCTTCTCGGATAAGAAATCATATAATGCTTCAACAAAAGGGTGAATGAGTTTTAACAGTTTCACAAATTGGCGTAACACCCATTTAATGAAACTAAATAATGTTTTTAATATCAATAAAATTGTAAAATACATAATTATGCAAACAACCGCAAAACACAACAGTAACTTAAAAAGTAAATTACCGATCACAGAGCAACATGTGTTGACTTGAGTTTTGTCTTCTGGATTATCAACATCCCCAGACACTGTTCCGGAATCGGCAAGCAAAGGTTGCGTGTTATCCGACAAATTGTCATCATCTTGAGAAGGTGGTTTGGGCTTGAGATTGGAGTTGGGATTTTGGGGTGACAAATTATCATCATCTTGAGAAGGAGGTTCAAACTTGAGCGTTTCAGGTCCGGAATTGGGCTTGGGCAAATCATCAACAATCAAATGATACATGAGATCCAACAAATGAGCATGGCCTTCTGGAACTTTAGAAAGTTTATATTCATAGACAAATGGACAAAGTCTCTCACAAAAAAATTTCATGGTTAATCCAAGATCTTGATAAGCTTCTTCTTCTTCTTGTGATGATTCAATTTCATTATTGTTTTTCTTATTGCTTGTTGTGATGATGACTGCTTGTTTGACTTGCTTAAGAAAATAAGTAGGAATTTGGTTCTCAAGCATGAAAATGTCTCTCACGATAGAGTCCATGGTCATCTCTACACCGGCAGAGTTGACCATGGCAATACCACGTTTTCCGGTTAAGAAGCAAGTGTGTTCTTGTTGAGGTTTTGTTGTTGAAGCTCTATACAATAAACCCAACAAGAATAAGCAATCAACATTGAGTATGTATATGAGGGTTTGGTAAGTATATTTTTTGCATACATCAATGTGGTAGAAATCTTGGATATATGAGTGTGAGAGAATGGATTTAAGACGTTGTTGGAGTATATTGGTGTCAAGGTGAAAGAAGTGTTTGAGAGCTCTTTTGGATGATTCTAATTTCAAGTCATCATCCATGATGAGATCAGATTTGTAATGGTGATATGGATCAAGTCCTACAAATTGAGGGATGAAAGCTTCTGGACTGGAGGATCTCAATGATTTGGGGACTTGTGACACACTTCCTAGCACTCCATAATGTGAGATTTGATACTCTACCACTTTGTGAAGATTTTTGCATATATCTATTACCCATGTATCATCGGCACAGTCTTTTCCATTAGAGGCCATCTTCGTTTTTTTTTATATTTCTTTTGTGTTAGTTTGTTGTGTGTTTTTGAGCTAGACAATTTCTTTGATGTATATATAGAGATGCAAGTCTTCCAAGTCTCCTAAATTTCAATTTCTTAATAATCACGGTCGTTGTTGATATGGTATTATATTATCACATATATAGTCCTTTTTAATATCTACTCATGAATCCACCTTGGATGAATCGTTTTCCCACGTGGGTTTCATTTTTATGTATTTTATTTTGTGGTTGTTAGGTGATACAAACCCCAATTTTTGTATATTTAAGAGGACTAGTTTTTTTTTTTTTTTTTTTTTTTTTTTTTTTTTTTTTTTTTTGTTTGTTTTTTCTTTCCCTTTTTTTTTTTTTTTTTATTGTTTTTGTTTTTTTTTTTTTTTTTTTTAAATCCAATTTGCCTATATATTATATTTTACGTAGATCGGATCTTTTGTTAAAAAATGGATACCTGGTTGTTGTCTCATGGACTTATCTCAGAGCTGGTAGGTACGAGGAATATAAGCTTAATCGCATGATCCGATTTTTTCGGTACGAGGAATCTAAGCTTAATGGCGTGATTCAATTTTTTAACTGAAGAGGAAAATGCTTTTATTACCGTCGTTCCCAGATATAAAAAAAATAAAATAAATTCTTATCTAATGTATGACGAGTGGTGCTATATATAACGAACAATTTTCAGAAATATCTCGTGAGTAGGGATGACAATGAGTACCTTATATGGGTAGAGTGTTACAGTGTCCTTCCCATATCCGCGTTTGTATAACTATATATTTGTATGTTCATTGAATGATTGCTACTATTTTATGTCTTCTATTTTTAAAGTGATTCTATAAGAGTAATGATTGTTTTAGTATATTCTATATTAAAGTGAATATATTGATATGATAGTTATTAGTTACAATGAAAATTATGTCTACTAAGATGAGCTATGTGCTCTCTATGGATGAGTCTTGTACTCCACAGTTACTTACTTAGATGAGCTATGTGCTTCATATGGACGAGTCTTGTACTCCACAATTACTTACTCATATGAGTTATGTGCTTCATATAGAAAAGTCTTGTACTCCACATGAGATGAGCTTTGTACTCTATATGGATGGGTCTTGTACCCCATAGTTACTTGCACGGATGGGCTATATGCTCCATATAGATAGGTCTTATACCCCATAGTTACTTGCCCCAGATAAGCTATGTGTTCCATATAGACGAGTCTTGTATCCCATAGTTACTTACCCAGATGAGATGTGTGCTCCATATGGATGAGTCTTGTACCCCATATTAGATGAGCTAATGCTCCATATAACAATGTTATTATAATGAGTTTTTTTATTGATTTAATTGTATTAACTATGTATATTTTAAAGACTAGTTTAGAAAGAAAACAGATACCATGTAGATTTTTCTGGTTACCGCGCCAGTTGAGAACAATACTCGTTTACAAAATTATGTATTTTTCACTGAGATTTTGTATCTCAATAGAGTGTTGTTTTTAGATTTATAGACCCAGATGGAAGAAGTTGAGGACGTTGGGAGCTGAAGAGTTTGACACCTTATAAGTTCCTTATTTATTTTAGATTAGGTTAGTGGATTGGAAAAAAAAAAAAAAGTAGACACACATTGTCTACATCGTACTCTTATCTTTGAATTAGTTATTAAATACCCAGTTTTTAAAACTTTTATTCGTTTAAAAAATTTCAATGGGATGGATCCACTCATGTATTTTATTATTCTTTTTGTGGACAATTATTATTGTTGTTGTTATTATTATTACTACTACTACGTTTTTATTTTTAATACCAAGAGACGTTGTATTCATTGGCTTAAATTCTAATTTTTACAAACCCTTAAGATTAGACGTTACACACATGACCCATTTTAACCTGAACTGAATGCATATGAACTAGCACTGGATGCATGAACTAGCATCTGGTTGCTCGGGTTAATTTGAGTTGATCCGTAATTACCCACCCCTAGTCCTATTGTAGGGCACTGATACCATGTTAAAGCTCGAATAAAGCTCCATTAAAGAAGGAAGAAAACTTAAGAAACAAGAAACTAGTTCTACACAAAAACTGAATTACAAGTGTTACATAAGTGTGTGTTTATAGATTCTACAACACTCTACTTTCTAACTAACTCTAGTTAAAAAACGGTTACAAGCACTTAGTTTGTTAACTAACTTCCTACACAAGTAAATCAACATACCCTTATTCATCATTACTATTATCATTATTGCACACTCAATTCTACACAATTGATTGTATACATACACTTTTCCGTGAATATATTTGAATACATGCATTAAATCTTTATGAAATATTTTTTATACGACAAAACAATTAAAAAAGATCAAACGTATGTATTTCCTCAAAAAAAAAAAAAGATCAAACGTATGTATACATTTTTTTTTTCACACCGTTCGTTGATAGAGTTACTACTAAACTTGACATATAATTTACCATTATTACTCAAAAGCAGAAAACGGACATTAACTTATATGTTTATCTATTTTTTTTATTGCGTTTAATGATATATGGTATTATCACTTTTTTTTTTTGAAGTGATATTATCACATATTATAAATTTTAAGCATTTGTAGCTGTGAGCTTAACTCAGTTGGCAATGACAATGTATAATATATGCGAGGTCCGAAGTTCAAATCTCGGACACCACCAAAAAAATAAATTTTAAGCATTTACCTCCCTTCAAAGTTCAAACTGTTCCTCTAAAAAAAGTTTAAATTGATCTTTTATTTTGATAAGATATTGTTCTACTTTTTAGCATATCTATAACGGCTGCTATTTAAATCTAGGGATAAAAATAAAATATCATAACAATCGAATCATATTTTTTTTTTGAGAGAAAGAGAAAATCATTGTTAATAAATTCAATAGTAAAACGAACGTAATGTATGGATATTGAAATAGGCTACACCAACAAATCATGTATCACATTTATTAATAGAATAACTCAGTTGATCAGTTGACAGAGACATTGCATAATTTATGCGCTGAGGTTTAAACCCCGAACACCCCACTTCTCCACATTTAATTGTGAAGCTCTGGCCACTAGACTACTGGACCAAAAAAAAAAATTATTATCTTTGATAACTCATATAACCCTGTTCTTTTTTCTAATCAAAGATAACCCTTTTCCTTGCAACACTGAATTGTATCGTCCAGCATTTCCTCAAGGCTGTGTTTGAACTCGAATCCAGCATCCATGAGTTTTTTTGAGGTTAAATGTGGAAGCTTGTCACCTTTAATTTCCTTCAGCTCCCTTTGAAAAAAATAAATAAATGCTAGTTACAGTAAAGGGAAATATGACATTAATCTAATAAAGAATTTTTTATATATGGAGGATGATTTGATAACTCACTCTAGTGTTGGTATATGAAATTCAGGGTATTTGGCAGAAATAAGTTGAGCAATTTCTTCAATATTTGCAATGAATGGTGAACAATTATATCTCCCTTTTGGATTAGGATGCTCAAGCAGAAATATATGTGATCTTGCAATATCATCAACATGCACCATATGGAGACGAGAGAAGCCAAATGGATTCTTGTCCCCTACAACATCCATTTTCTATTCTTAATTAGCAATTTTTACAATGAAACTATAGATATGCCTAAAAACGAATTTATTGGTATCCATTGTGAATTCTACATGTTAGATTGGAAAAATCAAGGTAATGACAATACTTTTGTTTAAACAGTCAATATTAATATTGATGTTTTTTCAAAACCAAATGTATTCTTCAAGCGTAACTGCATAAACTAATTTCTTCGAGACAACTAAGATTCATTTAAGGGAACTTGTACGGTACATCTCATAAATTGAGGTGTACCGGTACTCTTCCTTCATAAATTGATAGCTTAACAAATATTTTAGGAAGTAAAGAGCTATTTGTTAAGACTTATATTTTATAAAACATCATTTCATAAGAAAAAACATAATTTCAATGTTTATAAGAATCATATTAATTTTTAACATTTTCTCATAAAAAATAATCAATATTATTCGTTTTGAGTAATAAAAATTAAATTTTATTTCGTCTGACGCTTTTGATAAATAAGATTTAATTTTTATAATTGTCAATGATAGAAAACAATTATTTTTCTTCAAAAAAACAACTCATTTAGTTATTAATTTAATGATTTGGTGTACCGGTACACTCAAATATTTGAGTGTACCATAAAATTTGCCTTCATTTAAGGTCTTGACATCTTCCAACAAATATTTTTTCATATATATCACACCACCCATGAATTGACGAAATGGTTAAGAGACCCAAAGATACCATTTGTGTCACACTAATACTTTGTCAGTATTGTGCTGGGAGTGATACTTCAGTATTTTTTGATGAGTTAGATAGAAAAATTCAAGAAAATGACAATCCTTATAAAATATTATAAGTTGACATAGTAAAACTAAAATTCATGATTGTGACAATACTTATAACAAAAGAAACATTACATATACTACACAATTCAATCAATCAGTTGCAGTTTTGATGAGGTTAATAAGTCATAAAATATAGTGGTTGAAAATTGAAACAACAATTACAATCAATTCATGTTGACCACCGTTAGAACAACAAGCCGAATTAAAAGTAAAGAAATGATGAACACCAATAAAGAACACAAGAGGTTTGATAATGAAGTTCGGTTAATCGTGTGTACGTCTCTGTGTAATTCATTTGTATTATTAGTGAAAAGATTAGGGTTTAAAATATCCAACTTGTATTTAAAATACCGCGGTCCACACTATAGCATCATTGAACTATACCGCGGGACGTCGTCCCCACAACAAATGTTTGGCTCAAGTTCAATGGTAGATCTCACTCTCTTTGCTCATTCAACCCTTCCCACTTCTCAGTACCTATAAGTCATACTCAACAATCACTTAATCACCTAATTGACCAACATATCCCTAATCCACACAATTAGACACACCAACATTCAAGACCAATTTTATCTTCTTTCTCTTTGATTTCCAAAGCTAATTTAATGGTTTTTCATAGTGTGAAACTCAACTTCTTAACAAATATGCATTAGATGTCAACTTAGTGATAAAAACTTGACTTTATTACCTCAAAGACGGAGTTCAAACCCCATTTGAATCCGTTGGAAAATGATCATTAATTCCACATTTATAAATAAATCCTCTTCCCGAATTTTTATTAAAAAAACTATCTCAACAAATAATAGTCAGAAGAAAAAAAAGACTAGAAAAAATTGTAACACTTACCAAATAACAAAGACAGAGAGGTATAGATTGAACCAGGACGCTTAGGACAAATGAAGGGTCCAAGAACAAAAGTTGGTATTATAGTCACAACATCTAAACCATGTTGTTTTCCATATTCTAGAACAGCCTTCTCTGCCATAGTTTTAGAAATTGAATATGACCAAGCAAATGGTTTTAAATCTCTAAGAAGATTTTCATCACTCCAATAACTCTCATCCATTACATCATCATCTTTATCTTGCCAATACACTGCTGAAGCACTTGAAGTGTAAATAACTCTCTTCACTGTCTTTGAATTTTTGCATGCCTTTAAAATTCCTAATGCTCCATCAATTGTTCTTTTTGTCACTATTTCTTCTGATTCATTCATTTCCAAATCTATTGGACTAGCAGTGTGGAATATTCCTGTGCATCCTTCAATTGCTGCATTGAAACTTTCTGGAATACTAAGATCAGCATTGAAGAATTTTAGCTTTTGGGATGCACCTGGAAGATTTGTGAGGAAGCTAATATCTTTCTTGCGCCCTGTTATATGAAACATAATTAAAATGTTTTCTTATTCATATAAGACTAGTAAGAGATTCCATAATGACTAGTTTTTTTTCCTTCTTTCCTTCCATAAATTTCTCTCATTTGAGTTAGTCATATTTGACACATGTTTGAGATTAAATACAAACATCTCTTACAACTTATATATGAACCTTGATTTGTCATGCTGTAAGAATCTAACCTTTTCTACTAGACTAAACATTTGCCGATAGAGATTTCATTCATAATAATTTGTTATTCGACCAAAATAGTTTTTTTTTTTTTAATTTTAAATGAGAAGCAACTTTTAGAAATTTTTAAACTCATTTATATGTAATTTCTAAAAAAAATGGTTTTTTACTTTTTACCATGACAAACAAATACAAAATGATTTTTTACTTTCAAAAAATTCTAAAATATTATTACTAATTTTTTTTGTCAAATACTAAATTATTGAATATCAACTTTTTTTTTAATATAAAATAAAAAATTTCTTATATTTGTTGTTTGACCACCACTCATTATGCGCCATGTTAGAGATCGAACATAGGAGATTATAGTTTGTTTGATTTATGCAACAATAACCCTAATAAATGAGTACACCTATGATATAAGGTTTTATCAGAAATTATATTTAGGTTTAACTTACCGGATCTTGCTAATCGATGTCTCTAAGATACTGATTAAAGATTTGAAAAATAAAAAATTTGTCTTGAAAATGTAAGCTGTTATTTTTGATCAAGTAATAATTATATCATTTTTTAATAAAAACTTAATTCTTTTGGTGCTTAACCAATGTCTAAGGAGCATTGTTTAACATTCTCTTTAATCTTTCATAAAAAAAAACATTCTGCCTAACCTATTAATCTCTACATCTTTTTAAATAGTTATCTTGAGTTTTTTTTTTAATATTTTCTTTCTATAAGTCTAAATCACCTAAATATGTATTCGTGAACTTAACTCAACTGTTAACGACAATGTATAATATATGCAAGGTTCAGGTTCAAACCCCCGACTACCACATATTATTTTTTTTCTTCCGATTTTTGACTTGTTTATTTTGGGTTTTTGAATCCATTGCCGCACTTTGTATTACATTGAATATGAAAATAATATCAACATTCCTACGTTATTTTGAGGGCTGAGGCAATGAGTTGAAGAGGGGAAAGGAGAATTTTAATTTTTCTTTTTATTGCAGGAAGAATTTTAATTTTGCAACACGAAAAGCAACTTTTTTTTACAAGCACATAACAAAAATAAAATTCAAAAGACTCATTACTATTTAATTTATTCATATAGAAATGAAGTCCGAAGATAAAATGAGACATTTCATAATATATGTCGGGACTGGATTAATTCAAACCCCAAACATATCACTTTTTTATATTAAAATGTATAAACTCCTGTTATTAGACTACTTGATAAAAAAAAACTTATTACTGACCTGGATCAGCTCTAATAGTGGCATTAACAGTGTAACCATCTTCAAGGAGTCTCTTAATAATCCATGAACCAAGAAACCCTGTACCTCCAGTCACACAAACTCTTCCTTTCCCTTCTTCCATTACTACACTCTTGCAAAATATTTTTAGCGTACACTACACACACATATCCCTCTTTTATATACAGTCGGTTACCTTTACTCTAAAATGGTACTATTATGACAACACACACAAAAATTCAATATTACATCACTCATGAATTTATTTTCAAATGTACTCTCATAATTTCCACAGACAAAAATTCAGAGGACTTTTCTATCGGCACGTTCTTTTAAACTGCACAAGAATTTATTTTTCCGACCGAACGTCACAATCTTAAATAGCTACGACCGAGAGAAAAATTGATAAAAAGATAGATTTTAATTTTAGATAGCAGCCGAAGCTAGGTCCAGTGAAATAAGTTAGACATATGTTGTGATTTTTTTTGTTTTTTGAGGGAGACATATGTTGTGAATTAAGATACGAACTAGGGAAAAGTAATATTTCATATATATTTAGTGTTTGATGCACGTCTAATAAAATTATATCAAATAATAGAGGAAATATTCTAGATGTTGAGAAAGAATTCCGAACATTTTGTAGGATAGCAAGAAAAATTAAGCCTAGTAATTTGATAAAATATTTTGTATTTTATTTTGAAAAATTTGTATTAATTTTACTTCTTAACATAAAGATTTTTTAAATAAACAATTGTGTATATATATATATATATATATATATATATTTTTTTTTTGATAAGGCTAAGTATATATTGAAAACCAGGAGAGGCCTGAACCTTATACAAACACCAATTCAAAAATATTAAAAAAACAATGAAAATACAAAATAAATAAATTTGTTATTTCCTAAAATGCATCATCTCTAGCTAATAAGGGTTCACTTCAAACGACTCACATCTTCTAATTAACAAATTAAAATAACACATCTTCTTATTGACCTTAGTCTTTGAAAAAAATTGTGAGATTCAATTTAATATTCAAGAAAGAAAAAAAAAAGTAACTTTTAGTCTATGAGAAAAATAAACTAGGACAACTTAGTCCATATCTTCTTTACAATTTGTTTGGTCGGTGGAGAAAGATATAGAGAAAATGAACAATAATAGATAATGAGATGATTATATAAGCATGTGGTCAGATGTTCAATTTATGACTTATGCGTACAAAAAAATCCGGTTGAAAAGAAGTGAATTATTTTCCTAAAAATGTATATTTTTAAGAGGTGACTAATAATCCCACTCATATATAGAAGAAACAAGTGTGAGCAAAATGTTTTTTCAAAAATCATTTTTAAGAGTTGAATTTATTTGGATCCATTAAAATGTAAATAACGTGAGTCACATCTTTTTTGTTTTGTTTTGTTTTGAATCAACCTCTCTTTTGTTCCAATTTCCCTTCCTTTTGGTCATAAGAGGAGGCGGGGCCATCCAACGTAACTCTGCTAATTGTTTTTGAATACTGTTAGTCATCATTTGCTAATGCATGCCCTTTGAACAGAAATATCAGTGTCGTCATGCAACTAAGGCTTAATTCACTCATGCAACATGGGCTTTCAAATTTATACTATATGATATATAATTTAAGGTTTTGATCAAATAAGGATTAATAGTTCTTTACCCCGTGTAATATAGGATATTTTTGGATTAACCCCCTGTAAAAAAAAGATTTGGATTCGGTTCTTATAAAAAAAATTGTTTCGAAATACTCCCCAGGCTATTTGACTGTACAAAATCGATAATATGGCAGAGAGTAAATCGAAATTTGCTCATGGGGTAAACTGAAAAAAAATTACGAGGACAAAAAAAAAAAATTCCAGGATGAAAAAGTGGAAATGACCCGTCAAATAAAAATATGTCTATTTTTTTATTTTTTATTTTACAAAATGCATGGATAATTCTAACTTACTCTCAGTTAATATTTTAAATTAAATAATATTAATATTAGTTTAAATCAACTCTAGAATAAAAAAATAAATTAATAGTATTAATTAGGAAAGCACCTGAAGAGATTAACTATAAACGGTAAGTTAGAATTGTCCATGCATAATAAAATTTGATGACAGTGTACGTACCCCCTGCATAATATCAGCTTCACTCACAGACAAGAACACACACACAGTTACCAACACCAATATAGGAGTGCATTACATCACAGATACGGCGAACATACATCTATAGAAGTAAACGTCATTAGCTGATATGTATACATTAAACCACGTACGTATTGAATTTCGATACGTTTGAAATTTTATTACGTAGAATCAAGCTATGTCACACTCAAATCAAGTTTTGTAGAATAAAAATTGTTAAAAATGATGTAGGAAGACTGATTGTGCGTATTGGAGATGAAGTGACGTATAAGAAGGATCAACAGAAATAATGTAGATTTGATATCTGGTGTACGATTGACTATTAATATTCCTTTTTGGAAAGAGAATCGGCCCACGATTAGAACACGTCGCTTCGCCATGATGTATGGGCATTTTAAGCCATACAAATTCATCTCAAGACCCAAAATCGGATTTTATTGTTTCGGCCCAATTTTATTATTTTTCTGTTTTGTTTTCTATTTGGATTTCCGGCTCAGTAGGGTTTTGTTATGTAGCCTAATTAAGAGGCAATTTTTGATTCAATAAAATTATAGAGAATTTTTCTCAATTTTCTAGTAGGTTTTGACAATCAATTTAACAAGTTTGTTGTTTGCAACTTGTCTTATTATTGTTCTAGGTTTAGCGCTGAACTTTGCTTCCGTCTACGTCAGAGAGAGAGAGAGAGTGGGAAAAAGACACCCATCTCTCTTCAGTCTTGACCCTACTATCGACAAATCTAAATAAAAGTGGAGACGGAAACCTTCTAACAAAGATATACAGAAAATGGACATGAAAACCACAAATAAAATCAAAAGTTATGAAACCAAAGGTGGAAAATGTAACTGGCCAAAAATTGAATTTGGAAATGTTAAAAAAAATTGAGTTTTGGGTTACGCCATCCGATTATGGAGCAAAGATCCTCTCCATTTACGTAAAACAAATTGATAATGTTATTTGGTGAGAGATAGTTAAGATCCTCTCCATTTAATATCTTCTCCATTTCTTCCATTTGGAAAGAAATAGACACAAAAAATCTTGAAAATAATTAATGATAGTGAGACTCATTTAATGATAGGACCCACCACTTATTTTTTGTGTCTATCTCTTTACTAATTTCAATCTCCATTTATTTTAATAAATGAAGAGGATCTCAACCCCAAAAATGTGGATGAAGATCCTCTCCATTTCCTAAATAAATGGAGATTGTCAATTACTATAGTTTTGAAGTAAATATATGATATAAATGCACATATTTCAAGAATAGAAAACATTAATATCACATATTTACTTCAAAAC
>Ga0228711_1005416_pt1 | contig 19415 bp, 8 predicted proteins | sample MedpolnodulmetaG_2_FD_177996 | JGI IMG/M metagenome (GOLD analysis project Ga0228711, IMG submission 177996) | Root nodule microbial communities from Medicago polymorpha collected in Santa Monica, California, United States - brown nodules | ecosystem: Host-associated > Plants > Roots > Nodule... | reverse complement strand
TCCTTTACTCAGTTCATGTATGTTTTAATTAATTCCTTGATTATGCTATTTGTAAACTCAATTATGAGTAGCTAAATCTCTCAGAGATTAGGTCCGAGATAAATCTGTGTAACCCTAATTGATCTATGTTGCTGTGAAACTCTATTTATTATGAATGACAATCTAGTTTTTATTCAATTCAATTGTTCTTAATGCTTTTTATATCCTGATCAAATATAACATGATTTAGTGAGAATAAATGACTACTAACCCTAGCTTTCGACTTAGACCAAATTGAATTGTTCTAATAAACATGGTTAGTCTAAGAATGGATAATCGTTTATTAGTGATGTTAGGTTAATGTGCATAAAACCTTCAAAGATTATTAGACCACCTAAGGAATTAGGGGCTGTAGTTGCGAAGAGGGTCCTAACTCAAGGGATTGATTAGGACTATTTTGTTAATTATCGTGGAACTAGAGAATCATTCGTAAGGAATAGGTACAGTCTACCAATCAGGAAAACACTAGAGGTTTCGACAGACCTGATCTCATCTCTCTCTCAATTTTCTTAATCAATCTTATTTTAAGATTACTTGATTTAATCAATCAAACCAAACCAACCGCCTAGTGGCAATTTAAAAGAAACTTTATACATCCTTTTTAATAACGTAATTGAATTCTTGAGATCAAAACCAGTCCTTGTGGGAACGATATTTTTACTACTTCGATAGTATTTGGTGCACTTGCCAAAACTCTATCAGTCGTCTTCAAGAAATATGAACTCTAGTTTTTTGAATACCACAATCCATACTTACCTTTTAGCCTTGGAGGCTCATAATTTTTTGTCATTCTCAATTCTTGCTTCTCTATATCCCCGACCCAAAATCTTTAAGATATATAGGTTCAATGAAATTCTTCTTATCATAGTTGCACCATTATTAACGTTGATGGCAGCTATTTAGGTAACCCCATTAGAGTTGGGTCTAGAGGCATTCTCTATCACCCTTTTAGACCTTGGGTTTCAGGTTTCTTAGGTTACATTGAAGGTACATTTAACATCCTCCATGTTGAACTCCATTCTTTTCATCGGGAGTTGTTATTGGCCAAGAAGTTGAATTTTCAATTTGCTATTTGCTACGTGGATTTCCTCTAATGTGTTAATATCCTCGTATGACCAAATGCTAGATTTCATAACTATGATACATTGATTCATGACATCGAGGATCTTCTCAACCTCTACTTACTTGCTTCCATTGCTCAAACCCTCCACGAAGGAAATAGTTGTGTTGATTTCTTGGCTGAATTGGTGCTTCTGCTATCTTGGAACTCATGGTTCACACATCTCCTCAGACTCTACGGGAACTTAGTTTCCTATATTATAATTTATTTTTCTATTGTTTTGTTGTATTTTATTTTTGCTTGTCTAAGCTTTGTAAAGAAAAAACAAAGAATTAAAAAAATGGTATAATAACATACACAATTAAATACTTTTTATAAATAAATATATACACAAATACTTAAAAATAAGTCCATAAAGTTTTTAAAAATTAATCAATGCAATGACAGTTCAACGGTAAGAACTTGACTTTATAATATCTAGAGAGATGAAGTTCAAATACTCCCTCCGGTCCTATTTATAAAAGAAAGTTAGGTCAACAAAAGTTAATGTATTTAGACTGAATTTTTAACTAAATACATCAATTTTTGTTGACCCAAATTTCTCCTATAAATAGGACCGGAGGGAATATCATATTAGCCGGATGTAAAATAGATATCAATACTAAAGCATGTCAATAACAATTTCCTTCTGCAATGTGTGTGTATTTATATGTGTGAGTGTAAAACTCCATTTTCTTTATATATTTTTATATTTAAATTCATAATATATTCAAAGGACATAAAAATATCTCCAAATTTAAAGCAATGTGTCATTTATCATTTATGTTTAAATTAATCATGCAAACTCTGATATAAAAAATTATGTAAACCAAATGGACTTCAATTCAGTATTCCTTGCAGTCGGATAATTTGGCAAGAGAAAAATTCTATAAAGGAATCGAAGTTTTATGAATGATGAATGTGAAAGCATTAAATATACGATACATAGGTTGCAAATATTGAAACTTTGCCGTCCTTGAATTGAGTTCTTTATGCTTTTGTCCAAGTCAAACTTCGATTTTTAATTTCTTTGCCAATTTCTTCATCGGCCAAAACTTTTGAGCTAATAAGTCATTGATCTATATCTATATATCTATCAAAAGAAAAGTCATTATTGAGTTGAAAATATCCTTTTGAAGATATGCTCCACAATTAATGGTTTTGAAAAATAATACACGCTCTCTAATATGGACAGCTTTTAATTACACACTTGGTAACCGTACTTATTAATGTAGCACTGCTAGTAACAGATGGGAAACTTAGGTTTGATTATTTACTCAAAAGAAAATTGTGATAAGGAATCTGTTTCTGTACCTAGTACCTCCAAGAAACACTATCTTTTTTTACGGATCAAAGCTACATTTTTTGAGGTTAAGATCCTCTCCATTTGACAAAATAAATGGAGTTTGCAATTTGGAGAGAGATAAACACAAAAAATAGATGGTGGATCCTACCACTAAGTGGGTCCTACCACCATTAATTATATTTTACTTTTTTCAAGATTTTATGTGTTTTTATCTCTCCAAATGGAAGAAATGGAAAAAGACATAAATGGTAAAAAGTGTAAAGGAGCGCGAGTTTAAATATGTAATTCTTTATTTTTTTAACACTTAGTATATGTGAATTTAGTTGTTAGGTGTTTATAATAGAAAAAAGAAAACACTAGTTATCTATACTTGGTAAAAAAAATTACAAGTAAATGGCCAAAATTATAAGTGATAGTAATTTTTAAAAAGAAACGGTATTAAATGGATATTTGTTAGAATTTCGAAAAGGCCAAAATTAATTCTAGAAAAGTATAATTGATTTTAACATATTTGAATGTTTTAAAGTAGAATTGATTTTGTTTTTAAAATTAATTATACTTAAAGTTAAAATTTATACATTATAACTTCTTCAGAAAATGTATACCTTATAATTTCTACATTTGAATTTAGGCATAAATTTAGTGTTCAATTCACTTTTACTTAAATATATTAAAATATAAATTATTTTATATTTAACCTACTATTAATAAGAATTAACTATACAAAATCAATTCATTTAGAATCAATTTTTGTTATGTAGCAAAACCAAACAGAGACTAAGTTAAGTAGTTTGATTTCTTTATTCATAAAAAAGAAAAAGTAGAATGATTTCATTGTCGGCCTTCATTCCCATTAGTTTGATTATTGTATTTGTAATAAAAAAAGTAAAAAAATTGTTTTTTGTCACTACGTAAACAGTTCCCCTAGATTTTTTATTATTATTATTATTAATTTGTATGTGGCTATGAATGACTGGGTCTCCTTATTCCAGGATATCGACTTCGAAATTTTCATACATCAATCTTCATCCAATCTTAATAATGTGTTTGGATGTGAGAACAAAATGAAAAAAGAGAAATAGATAAAAAAGAACATGAGAAGAGAGAAAGAAAAAAAAAAGAGTAATGGAATAGATTTGAAACATTGATTGGTATAAAAGAATGAGATGAGAAACATAAGAGAAAGAGATGTTTTATTCTTTGAAAAGGACAAAAACATCCTCCATTATAAGTAAAATTGTAAAATATTGCTACTATACTATGCCATCTAAATTTTGTTATAAAAATTATCTTATATTAGTAATATAATAGTGTATATCTCATGAAATAAAGTGGAAAATGTTTTACTTTTTTATTGTGCTGAAGTTCCAAATTGTTAATGCGTAAAAAAGTACTGCATGTTAATTAAAGTATAAAGTATTTAAAAGAAAGGGGCACAACTGGAAATATGTAATTAATAGGTTGCTGCCCTGAGCTGAGTTTCTTGGCAAGAGGGAGAGGATTGAAAAAACTGTGGGTTCCATTTCAATTCTGACCAAATATTAATTCAAACTTAAATTCCTTTTTTTACGCAACTTTAAATGGATCTAGTGACTTTAATACCAAACATTTATCTTGTCAAAAAAAAAATATCTAATGAAAATTTAATACTATGTCACTTAGTCATGGTGTTCTAGACTAATTCACATTATAGTCTTTATTTTCTGAACTGAATTCAAGATTGTCCAAATCATCCACAAGGAGGATTGACCCAATAAATAAATACTACAGCTAAATAAGTTAGATTTTCAAGCAAGGTAGGTCCTACCAAAGTTCTATAAATAGTAACCCTCAATATGTTATAAACCGCATCACAAACTAAATTAGTTGTATTCATATTGTACACTTCTCCTTTCATTTACTTCTTGTATATTGTTCCTTTTTATCTTGATATATATATATCATGGGTGTTTTTGTTTTCATTGATGAACATGTCTCAACTGTGGCTCCAGCAAAACTCTACAAAGCTCTTGCAAAAGATGCTGATGAAATCATCCCAAAGGTGATTGCAGCTGCCCAGAGTGTTGAAATTGTTGAAGGAAATGGAGGACCTGGAACCATTAAGAAGTTGTCCATGTCTGAAGGTAATTGATTAAGAGCATATACTATATATATATATATATATATATCCCTAAAAAAAGGGCTTATTAATAGTAATTCAATTCAAGTGTACCAAAAAGAGTTGTTGAATTCAATTTTCTAGTATTTGAATAGGCATGTTAAGACATGGATACATAAAAGAGTCTATGAAAGTGCATAATGATAGACTATTTTGAAATTTCGATACATAAAAGGACTATTGTGACTATTCGTTACATATTCCGAGATCAAAATGACTATTAACCTGTTTTAAATGTTTTCAACTTAATGGTAAATAGGTCATTTTCAAAAAAAAAATTAACTTATTTGTAAATAGGTCCATGTTCATAAATGATAATAAGATCAACTCTATTTATAATCAGGCCAACAAAATATGTGGTCTACAACATATAACATTTACACAGTTGATTTTTTTCGGACTAGAGTTGATTGTTGGTATAGTGAAATGAGATTCAACAATCAAGTAATTAACGATAACCGGACATTCAGATCGATCGATGACTGAAACAATTTTTAGTCAAACTTTATTTATATTTGAGGTGGAAAAAAAAACTTATATAAGTTATGGTGGATACATTGTAGGTGGCAAAACCGACTATGTGCTACACAAATTAGAAGCAGTGGATGAGGCAAACTTGGGATACAACTATAGCATAGTAGGAGGAACAGGGTTGGATGAAAGTTTAGAGAAAGTTGAATTCGAGACAAGTATTGTGGCTGGATCTGATGGTGGATCCATTGTTAAGATTTCAGTGAAATACCACACCAAAGGTGATGCCGTTTTATCTGAAGCAGTGCGTGAGGAAACTAAGGCCAAAGGAACTGGACTTATCAAGGCCATTGAGGGCTACGTTTTGGCAAACCCTAATTATTAAGTATATGTATACTTGGTTGTGTTGTGTCATACGAATAATTGATGTTTATGATATGGTTGTTTAATAGTATACATCAAGATTTTACCTCAACAAAAAAGAAAAAGTATATATCAAGATTTCTAGTTCGTACGTTCATTTGTGTGGTCTATGTTGGATATTTTGAGGTTTGAGTGTTGTTTTGGGTGTTTAAAAACAAAAACCAATGTTGTGTTGGTGATGAGGTTTTGCACCATCTGTATTATGCAATAAATAATGCAAAAGAATTTTCTAGCACTTTCCGTCATTTTTTTCTTTTGAGGACTTTACGTCATTTTAATTTAATTTAGGATAACATCAAACTAACAGTACATATGGTTTTCAATTGGTTGAATTTTAAACTAGTACTGTCTACGGTTCAATTATTTAAACAATTTGGTTGAGTTTTGTCTTGAATTGATTTGAGCAAATTAAAGCAATTGAATTATGTTTTGAAAGTGTCATCATGTCCAATATGATTTTTAAAGAGCAATGATATATGAACAATCATTGGTGACAACTTTTCATGACAACTTCCTTTTTCACTATTTCTATTGGTTAAAAATAATAGAGACAGAAAAAGGAAGAGAGGGAATAAAAATATAATGTGAGTATAAGAGAGGGTCATCAAAAAGTTATTGCAAAATGATTGTACAAATATCATTTCTCATTTTTAAAACAGAGTCTGCCCCGTTTAAAAACCGCAAAAAAGAAATTAGAATACATCAAAACAACACAAATTTTACGATTCTAATTGAAAAAGATAACATTGTAAATAACCTCACAACACCTAAATTTCATTTTTCTTTAAAAAAAAAAAGTAAGTTAATAACATAAGGAGTAAAGGGTCATTTTGTCCCTTACTCTGCACCTTGATGTCATAAAGGTCTTTGACTCAAGATTAAATACAAAGTAGTTTCTGAATATATGCACTTTCATTATCATTTTAGTCTCTAACGTTAAATGATTTTGTTAACTAATGACGTGACAAAGGTTATATGCTAACAAAAAGAGTATAAGGTAGGGGTGTTCGCGGATTGGATTGGTTCGGTTTTGGGAGAAAAAATCATTTGATCCAATTACTTCGGTTTTGTTATTTGTTCCTCCAAATGATTTGGTTTTAAAAATTAAATCCAATCCAATCTGATCCAAAAAAATTTCGGTTTGGATTGGATTGGTTTTCGGTTTTCATTGTTGTATAATTTTTCATTTTCTCTTAAGAAAATATATTATTTTATTACATTTCATAAAAATGTAAGGTTACGAAAAAGATGAACAAGTAGAAAATAAATTAGTAGGTTAAGCTAAATAGTTACAAAATCATAAATTAATAATATTTCTTAAAAGAAAGAAAAAAAATCAACATTATTAAAAAACAGGTCTAGAAAATAGTTACAAGATTGTAAATTAAGGAATTTTTTTTAAAAAATTTCATATAATAATATATATACAAGTATATATTTCGGTTTGGGTTTGACTGGATTAGTTTATACAAAGGGAACCGAAAACCAATCCAATCCATTTAAAATTGCGGTTTTTTTTCGGTTTTTGGTTTTTCAGTTCGGCTTTTGCGGTTTGCATTAGATTGGATTGGACATGAACACCCCTATAAGGTGTCACATGGACTAAAGTGAAAGTAGAAAATGGTCATTTGGTCCCTGAACCGAAAATCAATATCCCCAAACACGTCCCAACAAAGTGTTGCTCTTCGTCAAGAATTAGGTCATCTTTCTCAATGAAGTTGTTATGTGGTTGCCGGAGGCTTGTTGTTAGGTCTCTGACTATGCATACTTACTATCAGTTAGATCCCTGCCAATAAACACTTACTGGCACACGACATTTATCATGCTTCCATGCAATGGCTGTTATTCCACGCCTACAACATTTATCATGCCTCCATGCAATGACCGCTATTCCATGAACACATATCATGCCTAAAAATGTGACAGCAAACGCTAAATATTAGCTAACAATTCATATAACAGGTGTGGCGTTATATCAGTGATTAATATAATAACTAATATGAAAATAAATACTGATTCAAGTGGCTTAAATTTATGTTTTGCAATCATACAACAGAAATCCACATGCTCATATACAAGGACACTATTTATAAATAATCAATTGAAGTTTAGTTGAATATGTATTCTTGAAGTTAACGTTGAGATTAAAAAGAAAAAACCTTGAACAAACTCAAGATATACAAATACATAATTTGGGAAAATCTGATTCATAACCAGACCTGAAAGCCTGAAACAATTCTTCGTATTGCTAGAATTGATAAATTGATATAAAATAGGATCACAGTAGGTCTACTTTGTGCATATAAGTGTTTAATGTCAAGGACCTTAGTGACAATAAGTGTTTACTGTCAGGGACATAACTAATAGTAAGTATGCATAGTCAGCGACCTAACAACAAGTCTTCCGCAACCAAATAACAACTTCATCAATGAAGACGACTCAGTTCTTGACGAAGAGCAACACTTCGTTGGAACGAGTTTGAGAATATTGATTTTCGGAGATATTAATTTTCGGTTTATGGACCAAAGTGATAATTTTCTACTTTCACTTTAGTCCATGTGACACCTCATACTCTTTGTCAGCATAAAACATTTGTCACATCATCAGCTAACAAAATTATTTAACGTCAAGGACTAAAGTGGTAATGAAAGTGCATATTCAGGGACTACTTTGAATTTAATCTCGAGTCAGGGGTCTTTGTGATAGCGGGGTGCTGAGTCAGAGACCAAAGTGACAATTTACTCTAATATAAAAGGACATGTTAACACCAATTCCCTTTTTACCGTATCTTCCACATTGTGGTAAAGGACTTTTTTCCACATTATAAAGGAATCTCTTTATTGCATCTCCAACAAAACACTATCCATGGTTGTTTTTAAGATTTTTGTGGCCTAAGACGAACCTATAATTTGGGTCCTAAATAATAAGTATATAAAAAAAGTTAATTTGCAAAGTGTGAAAATAATTTGCATGAAAAAGATAGTGTTTACTAGTTAAGTAACTATCTAACAAAAACATCAAGCTTCATACAAAAAATATTGAATTTTTTATTTAGTATTCAAATGCTCATACTAATACAAAACAATTCATACAACCATTTCTAGATATAAAGTCAAAGTCACACATAATTGTGTGTACATCAATATGTTCAATCATATGTTTCTCAACACAAAAAATGACTAGATCATTCAACATTTCTTATGACAATAACGATCTCAAGCAATGTTCAATAATTTTAACATTGAAAAACTTCTTTCTGCAGATGCCACAGTTATCGACATAGTTAAACAATTTCTTTTGGCCTAATGAACCCTTAATTTTTTTGTTGAGGTCCAAATTTCGTACTTATTCTTTGGGCACTAAGATGATCGCCCTACTCGCTTTGCCTCGGATACGGCCCTGACACAATCTATACGGTATATAGGAACCGGGTTTGACCCTAGTTTCTTCTCTTTCATCCATCAAAAAGGGTAGTTTATGGTCAAATTTAAACTTCAAACCACCCCTCTACATTGTTTTTCTCCTTTCCTTTTATTTAAATAATTGATTTTCACATCCATTAAAAAAGGTGTTCGCGGTGCGGTTTGGTTTGGTTTTGAAGGTAAAAGTCATCTGAACCGTAAGATAAAAAAGCATGCGGTTTGGTTTGGTTTGGTTTGGTTGACTTTTAAAATGAAATCCGAATCAAACCAATCCAAACCAATGTGGTTTGGATTGGATCGGTTGGTGCAGTTTTTTTTAGACAATACAATTTTTTGTTTCCAACATTATAATCGAGTTAAAAAGTTATAACACAACATATTTCCAACAATATTTTAAATTTCATCCAAAATTAAAATTTTATTTTCACTAAACAAAATAAGCGAAATTAAAAACTTTAACAAAAAGTAAATCTATTATATAAGAAATGTAAAAAACTAAAATTTTATCATTCAATAAAATTTCAACTAGTACATAAATATATTTTTGAAATGAACAACAAAGAAGAAACTTAACAAGAGAAAAAAATATATCATCTTTTTTAAAGTTTCATGAGTATTGGTTTATGTGACATAGGTTCAATTATCATTTTTCTTATGTTGCGGTTTCGTTTGGTTGGCAAAATATAGACCGCAAACCAAACCATGCATTTGAGTAAAAAAGTGATCCGAATACATCCAAATCAAATACAGTTTTTTGCGGTTTCGGTTTGGGTTGGTTCGGCTTGCGGTTTTTCTATTGGATTAGTTTGGTTTTGAACACCCCTAGTTTTGTTCATCGTCTTTGAGTGGCGTTGTTTGTCTTTTCCGTCTAGTTCGTGTGTTTGTTCCATTAAGATTGTCATATCAGCTTCGATAATCAATATGTGATTTTGGCGTCGCCAACGTTGCAGATTCAGGGATATGACTATTCTAGAGACTTGAATATAATCATATTTGTAGGCATATGTACTTTGTCGTTTTATGATATTAACGTGGATGTTGTGAGTTTGTTCGTAGATTCGTCATTTTTGTTTTTAGCAAATTTGTATTGTATCGTGTACTCTATCAATTTAAAAAAATAAATATCATTTATTTTTAGTAAAAAAATTACCGGGTTCGAACTTTGAATTTTCCATTTAGTCATCTTAAAGTGAAATTTTAACCACTAAATTATTTTATTAAAAAAATCACTATATATAATGATTAAAATTACAAGCGTGATTTCAGGAATGAACATAGACCTTTATAAAAAGGAATGAACATAGACGTACAATTAAAGGACTATGATATTTCATTCTCATTCATTTGTTTATTGTCACTACGTGAATATTTTCTCGTTATTTCGTGGGTGACTGCGACTGAGTCTATTCAACAAAAAAACAAAAAACTACCGACTAAGTCTCCTAATTATTCCAGGACATCGACTTTGAATTTTTGATACCACAGTCAGCGATGGAGCCTGAAAAAATAGTTTGGATGAGCCATTAAAGATTTGACTAAAAAGTTCAGGTAATTTTAAAAAATAAATTACATCGTTTATCTTACCGCTATGAATTACGAATCTTTTTTGTATAATACAAATTTTCATTTGACAAGACAATATATTTTTTGAGGGAATTTGACAAGACAATATATATAAAGTATATTTGAAACCCAAAAAATTAGGAGGTTTGTAAACTTCCGTTACCCAACCAAGTATAAGCATGACAAAAAGCACACGTCACTTTTTGAACCGCCGAAAACTCAAACAGTTATCAAATAGACCTATGATTTTTAATTTTTTAATTTTCTAGGTGGGCCACTACACCAATTAATGTGTTTGTAGGTGGGCCACCCTTATATAGACGTGCGTGAAGATAACCGTCTCCGAGTTTTGCGACGTGTGATTAGGGAGTGGTTAGAGGACAAGTGTAGAGTGATTCCCGAGGCGTGCTTGAATGTGACATGGTGTACCAAATTTGGCATGTTCCTTCATGTGTGGTGCCTTAAGGTGGTGTATGTTTAGTCCACATGTCATCGTATGATTAGCCCTTTGGTCGGTCCAGAATAAAAATCATGACCACATAGTTAAGAGACTCAAATATTTATCACTTTTGTTGCACCATATTGATATATAACTTTTAATAATGTGGTGTTAAAGTTTAAAATAACGACTAATTAAGTTACATAATACACTTTAAAGTACTAAAGTATTACTATTTAATGAATTTTAGGACCCTCCATGACACCATTGCTATAATTTTCAATTGCGAAAATATTGATATACTCAACTAAAGTTACTACTAGTAAGTAACTTTAGAGGAGGGTTTTTTCTAAAAGAATTCAGAGGAATGTTAGCAACACACTTTATATACCTTTTTGCAAGTTTTTTTATTGATTAAAATACATATATATCTTCATAAATCACGTGGATTTCATATAATTTAATTTATAACACACAAATTTTAACCGATAAATAGAATGTTAAAAATATATATTGAAGAGGGTGTTGTTAACATTATTTTAATTTCTTTTATTCAATCACACTTTTGAGTCATGGAGTGCTATACTAATTCATTTTGTTTTTCGCAACCCAATTCACGATTGTCCAAATACAAAGAGGAATGACCTAATAAATAAATATTTAAATATGGCTACTTGAGCTAAACAATGAGATTTCCAAACAAGGTAGGTCCTACCCAAGTTCTATAAATAGCATCCCTCACCATGTCATAAACTGCATCACAAGTTATATACTAGTTGTATTTTTATTATATACTTCTCCTTTCATTTTCTTCTTGCATATTAATCCTTTTTATCTTGACATATATCATGGGTGTTTTTACTTTCAATGATGAACATGTCTCAACCGTGGCTCCAGCTAAACTATACAAAGCTCTTGCAAAAGATGCTGATGAAATCGTCCCAAAGGTGATTTCTGCTGCCCAAAGTGTTGAAATTGTTGAAGGAAATGGAGGACCCGGAACCATTAAGAAGCTATCCATTGTTGAAGGTAATTAAAATCATATACTATGGACAAATATATAATACTTGAGATCAAATGATACATAGTGTATGCGTAAAATTGTTTTACATCGACAACCGATCAAAGTTTGTCGGCACAACAAAGAATTGTATAACTACCTTTTATTTAAAAATTGACAAACATGATGTGACAAATTGAAGAGTTGCGATTGATTAAATAAATTGATTAAATGATTCACAAATAAGTAAGTTAAATTCATTATACCGAAGGAAAGTAAGTTAAATTCATTATAAAAAAAAAAAAAAAGGTATTTTTAAGTGTGGGAAAAGAAAAAAGAAAAGCAAACCACTTATGTTATACCTTTATTTTTAAAATAGAATCTTGAGAAATGAAGGAGACAATACATAAGCTCGTTCTATGGGTATGTCTAATAGTTATATACCTTCAAAAAAAATTATTCAAGTGATTAATGATACTCTGTAAAGTTCAAATTGATCTTTAACCGAAACAGGTTTTAGTCAAACTTTACTTATATCGAAAAAAGAATTATATAAATAATTATAATGGTTGTGTTGCAGATGGCAAAACCAACTTTGTGCTACACAAATTAGATGCAGTAGATGAGGCAAACTTGGGATACAACTACAGCTTAGTAGGAGGAACAGGGTTGGATGAAAGTTTAGAGAAAGTTGAATTTGTGACAAGTATTGTGGCTGGATCTGATGGTGGATCCATTGTAAAGATTACAGTGAAATACCACACCAAAGGTGATGCAGTTCTATCTGATGCAGTGCGTGATGAGACTAAGGCCAAAGGAACTGGACTTATCAAGGCCATTGAGGGTTACGTTTTGGCAAATCCTGATTACTAAGTAAAAGTATACTTGGTTTAATCTTGGTTGGGTCGTGTCATGAGAATAATAATTGAAGTTTATGATATGGTTGTTTAATTACATGTGTGTGGTAGTGTCGGTTTTGAGTGGTGTTTTGGGTGAATTTGGTTGGGTGTTTATGTACAAAATATATGTGATGATGTTGAGGTTTTGTACCATCTGTATTTCTTCAATAAATAAAGCAAAAGAATTTCGTAGTACTACTTTCTCTCATTCTATAAAAATGTTATTTAATATGCCTACCTGTACTAATCAAAGTTAGAGAAATGATATTTATACAACCATTTTATTACAACTTTTTGACAACTTTCTCTCTCATACTCACATTTTCTTCTTATTCTCTTTCTTCCTTTTTCTCCCTCTATTATTTTGAATCAATGAAAAGAGAGAAAATGGAAGTTGTCATCAAAGTTGTCATAAATGGTTGTACATATATCACTACTCTAAAATTATTTCCAAGATCAACTACTTTCAATACAAATTCGACCAAACACTAAAAAGGGTCACATCATATAATGACAGTCACATAAATTTTATCCAATGTCATTGTAAAAAAAATTACTCCATGCAGTCTCAAGTATAAGTAAAAAGTCCACATATTTAGTCTAAATTAGACCAAGTAGGGAGTATTTATTTGAAAATTAGACCATCTCCAACCATGAATCAATGAGTTGGTTGACTCATTTAGACGGACACATCACATCAGCTTTAAGAATTTTATCATAAATCATAGGTTTTTTTATTCCAATGATGCATTCACTAGTCTAAATTGGGAGGAAAATAAAGGGTTGAATGGTCATATAGGTTTTGTTAATGAGTTGAGTAAAATACAAGACGTGAAAGTCTAGCTTAACCACATAAATAAAGTTGAAGTTTCAAAGAAGGATACAAGTAAAACTACTAGTCAACAATTCCATCTCAACTTGTTTAGTGTATGATTATGCTACTGATTACATCTAAACGAGACAAACTCAAAAGTACATAACTCCAAATAGTAGGAAAATTGGACCAAATACCCTCCAAAATGCCAAGAAAAAATCTGCTTTGGCTAATTTTCTTCAATCTGTAAAAAACCTTGTGCCCATTACATATTACTAATATTTATACATCCAGTTTTAGCAGAATTTGCTGAAGACAGATTGTAGATTTGATATTCTTGCAGAGCTTAAACCTTAAATTAAAACCCAGTTAGTATCTCTCCATTTACCTCTAGAAGCATAATTATATCACAATTGAGACATTGAAGAGCTAGCAAATGATTAGGCAGTGTCCCTCATAATCTGCAAGAGAAGCAATGTTTCAGAAAAAATATAAGTAACAATCGTATTAAAATTCAAAACACAAGTCAGTATTTTTATTAATGAAGAATAAGTTATAACATCATTCAACACAACACGAGTTAGACATATTCCTTCGGTTTTGCTTATTTTATACTATAAATCAAATTTTATAACTTCTGGTAAACTATACCACTGCACTGCTACTTCGGAGACAGTATATGAAATTTTAGAACTTCTGGTGTATTAAATAGCAATCCTGAACATTCGGTGTTCTATTCGCTTCAGCTATTTTTTCAATACAGACAATAGTGTTCGGCAACAACTTAATAAACTAAATAGAAAACATTCATCAATGCTAGGCTAGACCTCCACTAAAAGTAATAAAGATTGGACATAGGTATTTATCCCAATGAATATGAAGAAGAAAAAGAAAAAAAAAAGAACTGGACATAAAACGTGCATAATTGTCTGCCAAAAAAACAAAACTTGCATAATTTACTTTTCAAAACACTACCTGAGATATATATTCTTTGACCTTGTTATTGATGGGTCCATCTGAAGCTCTCTCAGCAAGCTCATAATATATGATATTGCCTTCAGGACCATGAATTTTGTCCTTCTGTAAATACCTACACAGAAAAAGATGAATTATGAATTACTTCATTGTTCATTGTTTTTTTAGGGAAACTATTGTCACAGAATGCAATGAATCTTGTAATTTAATTCCACCTTTGCTGAACAAGAAGTTCCAATGTTTGTTTAATGTTTCCAAGGACAGGATGATGTGCTTCAGTGTCACTCAAACTCATCCTATTCAATTGGCTCCACAGACTTTCTGCAATATCCAACCATATCAAGTTCCATTATGTTAAAATGGCAGCATCACAGATCTCAATTACCCTTGAAATTTTAAATATCAGAACCTTGTATAGTTATATTTATTGCATTCATCGAGAGACCTTAACCTAGCAAAATTTGATTTCCACAAGTTCAACAAGTGCATAAGATAATTATAGCTTTATACAACTTAAACTATACCTTCTGGAATTTTGCCACCAGCAAGATGTACAATACTAATTATGACAAACGTGAAACCAGACATGTACGCTGAATTCGCATCCACAACATATTTTTCATATAAATCAGAAGGAAGTCGACTAATGAGAATATATGATTTGGCATCCGCACTACCTGAAAGATCACATGTCATAAGCTTATAATGAGAGAAAAAGTAAATGGAAACAAGGAAAACACAGTTGAAAAACTCTAAGGAATGCAAACATATCTTTACAAGTAAAAAGCAACGTAGAACACATTTACTCATTCACTTCAAATCTGCTGGATGTAACCCATGAGAAATCACAAAAACACCTCATTGGATGGTGTTTCTCCAAATCAAATTTTGTCTATGTCTTGCCTCACGAATGTCATATAGAACGGTGGATTATGTATGTATGCTATTTCTTTGGTAACATGGTTTTTTTAACATATACTATATACAAAAGCATCAACAAACTAGCAAGAAATACATTAATAAAGTAAATTTCTTGCTGAGGAACAAGTCATGTAATTTCAATTTTCATGCGTTAAATCCCTCGTGCTGTATAGCAGCGCTCACCAAATTTGCTTTAGTAAGACCTCTGAATTTTGTTACTTGTCTCTATCACTTGCTTTTTGATCTATAAACTTATTTATTACTAGCATTCACAAAACTTTCATCCTTAGCTAGCATAGAGCAACGGTAACCAACATGTACTTTTTTTATCGGATATGATCCCTGCTTGATCAAAAACCATGACTCCTGATTTTTCTTTTACTCTCTTACATGTTATTAGTTTTAATAAGGTTTTACATTACCTAAAAACTTAAATCACAAAGCATATCAATTGTTCATATAATATACCTCATAATGCTAAAGCAATGTCCCATTAATAAAACATTGACAAAACTGAAATCAACAGACTAAGAAATTCAGATTGTTACATAATTATGTGCATAAACTGAGCAAGAGAAAAACTCACTTTGTGAAGCGCGTGTCTGAGATTTTGATGACGGGACAGACCTTGAAAGCTCTCTCATTTCATAGCCAAACACGGCGGCAAGCTTGTCCTTAGCCTCATTGATGACAAAAGTAGGAAGGTTCCGCTGATGATAATTCTTCGTAATAAGCTGAGTGAGTTCCTCTCTCTTAATTGGGCACCCCGAGTTTTGATGGGTTTTGAACAGCATGTATCGGATAACCTCTCCAACAAGCTTATCCTTTTCCTAAAATACAAATCAAAATCAAATCAAAATCAAATCAAACAATCAAATACCCTTGTTCGCAAAAAAAGATTGTGACTTTTTCAAAGGAAGATTGAACACACCTCTTTAGAAATTCCGAATTGGGAGAAATCTTCGACATTGTTCGCCATCCTGCAAGCATTGTTATGATAAATTTCAAATTTGGTTTTCAAATTCAGAAAGAACACGGTACAAAAATAAAATGAAATGGGAAAAGACCATAGCACCAACACTTCTGATTTGAGATGTGTTCGTCACATGTCAGTATCCGACACAGACACCGACAAGACACCAACACATATGATTACACTGAATTATGTCATTTTCTCAAATAGTGAATAAATAACCCCGAAATAGTGATTGATTAACCAAACCAAGCATAATTCATCGACATTCACATCATAAAAAACAAAGTCAATGTCTAAATTTGGCTTATCATAATTCATAAACAATTCTGAAACAAATTTGGCTTAGCACAACACATACTTACAAAGCAATTTTCCAATTCCCAATTCTAAAACCCTAAAACAAGCAATTGGAAAATTCAAATAGGGTTATTCCGAAAAACAAATTAGGGTTCATAATAACTAGGACAAATGAAATTCTAAAACTTGGGGTTTCAGAAATTAGCAAAACTAATATGAATTAATGAAGCAAAAGGGAATAGAAGAAGTAATGAAAAAAGAACTCACGGTGGATTGAAGTGTGTCGGAAGCGGAGAAGTTGTGACGAAGTATCTAAGTACACTGGCGGGAACACTTCTGTCTCTCCCTCTCGCTATCAATCAATTAAAAAGTGACTAATGATTTTATTGTATTATTTTAAGACATAATAGTCATTTTAGTCCATTCTTTAAAAAAAAAATATAGTCTTTTCAATGTATCAAAATTTTAAAATATTGTGTACTCTGTTAGTTAAAATAGTCTAACGTTGAAATAATCTCTTGATGTTCACAATAACTCTTTTCATACGTGAATTAAAATGATGATAGGTAAATACTTGTAATAACTGATATGATCATAAATAATCATATCGAAGAACTACTATGATAATATTAATGAAATATTTTAATATCAACGAATATTTTGAACTTTTTATACATTAAAAAACTATTATAATTACGCATTACACATTCAACGATCAATGACTAAATTTTAAGTTATTTTGACACAAATTTTCACAAGAGATAATCGAGAACACTCGGATAAAAAGATAAAAATATCTTTCAATTTAGTGGTTTAAATCTAATTTTGAAAATGCAATATTGATAATATGGATGAACTCTGCTCCCACCATCCTTTGATGCGGTTGATAATCATTTGCAGGTACATCAATTTTATATTTTATTCTTTTGATTAGAACTAATAAAAGACTCGTTCGATGTCGCATAATATTGCGGTAGTTACATATAAAAATAATTACATTAATAATTTTGAAATTTTAGACCTACAAAAATAGATTCAAACGCACCCTAAGTATTACTTCTGTAACAATGTAGGAAAAAATTGAAATGAAATGCAGCTTATCATCCTAGTATAGTTCATTTAAAGAAGCATTCCATTATTAAAATGTAACGTGAATGCAGCTCTCTTGAATAACAACGTTGGTAATTGGTATCAATATGTGTTAGAGATTATGAGGATAACTTTGTCGAGATTAAAACACTCTTTTTGCTCCATCTCTTTAAGTCAAGGAAGGAGAGACCTTTGGTTAGTGTAAACTATCAAAATAGATTGGTGAATTGAGGCTTAACAGTGTCATATTTTATGCAAAATCAGTAGTGGATAACTTTAATAATTTATGTTTGGATTTGTCTATCTATGATTTCATCATTTATGTTCAAACTCGTTAGTTGAATTGTATAGAAGGAAGGCCAATAAGGTAGCCCATGACATGAATATTTATTTAGGGACGGTTATATATATGGTTAATCTTCAAGTATTTGATTTGTTGTCGGATTGTATTGCTACTGATTTTTTTAAGCAATCAAAGACAAAATATATTTAAAAAATCCCTATCAAACATAAGGTGTGTCTAACAAGAAGAAGAACAAAGTATCAAATACAAGATAAAACTGGCCAAAATCCACTAATACAAGTTACAAATTAGCATATCCAACCTAGATTGATGGGTTAAATTCTATCCAACACTAATATAAAATTAAAACTGGCCAAAAACCGCCGATACAAGTTATAAAATAGCATATTCAATCTAGATTGACGGGTTAAATTCTATCGAGAGGGGGGAGAGAAAAAAAATGAGATATCAATTCACAAAATTACCCAGATTTCACTTGAAAACCCAATTATGCCCCTATACTTCAACGATAATTATGAAATTGCCCCTGCTTTAAGATTGAAATGCCAAAATGCTACCCGTATAAAATATGGTATTGTTATCGTGTCATATTTTTCCGTCACCACTTATCATTTTCATTCTTGTATTTAAACATTATATCTTAAAATCAGTTCACCATATTAATTTTTTCTCTTCATGAATACGATGACCAGCATAGCTAGGCATGTGTAAAAAAAAAAAAAGACTATCGATATATAAAAATTCAATTCAATTTGCATGCACCATCAATATAAAATAAATTAATCACAAATTATTATTTACACTTGTTAGGGATTTTTTTTAAAACTTAGTATCTTTCGCGAGCAATTGTTAAGACTAATTTCTTGATCCTTGTAAGAATCAAATGATTGGTAAACTCTATAAAAAATTTAATGTCGTTGCATGCCCAAGACTGAATTCAAACTTAAGAACTTGGTGGATTCTAGGGTGAGGGTCCAATTAGGTCCCTCACCGGTGAACCACGAGAAAAACACCAATAGATTAAATAAGTGGTTCAGATTTATTTAAATTAAAAGAGGGAACATGTAGAGCTGCTCACATTCAATCATATCCTGCAATGGTTTCACCCTATGTTACAATTCGTGTAGAAATTCTCCCCAAATCAGATAACTACTCTTCCCCTCAAACCATCAAATTTGTAAATCAAATTACATGAACCCTAAAATTAAAATAAAAAAAAT
>Ga0228711_1005413_pt1 | contig 19420 bp, 12 predicted proteins | sample MedpolnodulmetaG_2_FD_177996 | JGI IMG/M metagenome (GOLD analysis project Ga0228711, IMG submission 177996) | Root nodule microbial communities from Medicago polymorpha collected in Santa Monica, California, United States - brown nodules | ecosystem: Host-associated > Plants > Roots > Nodule... | reverse complement strand
TATATAAATATATATACTTACGTGTCAAACATACTCTTCACTTTTGGGTAATTCATATAGTCAATGAGTAATGGATCCAAATAATATATGATTTCCGATATAGGATCAATGACAAATAACACCAATGTCCACTACATAAATGTCAAAGTTAATTAGAAAATCTTCTATAAACGATGGTAAAAAGTGAGAAAAAATTAATCAAAAACAAAGTTTCAAGAAAAATCTTACATAAGCTTCGTAGAAACTTATTATTTAAGGTCCTTAAAGAGTTGCCCTTAGGGTACTCATTGACATTTCCCATGTAAATTTGACTACATGTTAACTAATACCAGCATATTTTCTATAGACACCATCATACCCTTCACGCAATATAGGGGTACCCAATCATATATAAATACAAAAGGCTACACAATTTCAAGTGTAGCATACCTCCTTACCCCCTCACTATGATATTGACATACATGTGTGTAAACACTATTTAAAGAAAAATTATATGACTACCAGTTTACTTTGCAAGATAAAAAACAATGAAAAAACTACTATTTACTAAGATAAGCTAACCACACAAAATTAAAACTATGAAGCTAAAAAGGTCAGGGCATCTCCAAACAAAATTAGATGGCTTATAAAAAACAAAATCCAAAGAAAAAAATGAAGGAAGACCTTATCTATCACATAATGAATATTAATTAGAATTCAGAAATTAGTTCATCGATTAATTAGAATTCAGCAGTTAACAATAACAGTTTATTTAGGTCTCAGTTCAATGCAATCAGAAAGACATCATCTAATACAACAATAAACGATACTAATAAAAAATCTGAAGAAAAATATTATTTCAACAGCAGAATTAGCAAATACAAATCTGAACCTGTTTTTTGCTGATTCATCACGATCACTTGATTCCCTTGAGTGACCGCACGGGGCGGCGGAGTAACTGACTCTGGTTGACTTTTCTCGGAGAAGAATTGAGGAAGGGTTTTCTCATAGAGTAATAATTGAGGGTTTAGGGAGAAGATGAAAACCAATTTTTCAGATAAGAGGGTTTGAGTTCTTAGAGAGGAAATAAAAGGGTTTGGGGGAAGATGACAGGAAAAAGAAAAAAAAATCAAAAAAGAAAGGGATCGATTCTTGAAAAAAAAGAGAAACGGATGTGGTTTTTGTTTTAATAACAATTTCACCAACAAACAAATATTAATTACAATTTAATGGGAAAAAAAGACTTTTCATTAAAAACCGTAAAAAGTGGATGAATGAAAACAAGAAAAAAAGGAAATCTTAATAAAAAACGGAAAAAATTAAAAGTCATATGCAGAGAGGTTCGAACACATGACCAAACGGAAAAATAGACGTTATTTTTTCCACATTTTGTAGTAGTGAATTTTTATTTTATGAAGGTTGGCTGAGATTCTATACAATGAGAAGCAACTGCGTTTGAGAAGGAAATCAATATTGGAAAAAAAGTGGACGACCATTTATTGATGCTATTACATCCCCTCTACGTATATGGAATGAAAAATAGTACAATTCCACAGTTGCACTCTTAGATCTCCTTTGGCGGAAAACACTAAAGTTGTAGTTATGGAGTACAACCTAATTGTGATGCATTCGGGAAGATAGGTTTCACTGCAAGCAGCATTTCGCTTAAAAAAAACAGATATTTTCTTGGGAAACTGCACTCCTTCAACTGAGACACTCAAGTCAAAAGGCTCGCAGCTCCACTGCTCGTCAAAGGTCGCAGCCCCACCGCACACAGCCCCTTCATCGCAGCACCTTGCATGCAGCCCATCAGAATGCAGCTTCTTTTGTTTTCCTTACAATTTTTCTGAGTGTGCAACCACTATCCCGTTCTTGGTTTGGTTTTCTTTTTGCCTCTCTACCAAGCAGCTTCTTTTAGTTTATTTTATTTCATTGCACTAAGTTAATTCTACTCCACGGCCCCTGTAATTTTGTAGGAATTAAATTTGATAGGAGAATATTAATTAACTCTTTTTTGTTAAAAAAGGAGGATATTAACTCTAAATAAAATGAGTAAGGATGTTCTTGCTAGACAGTTTGGGCTGTAAGTTATCAATTGGGCCTAAGATTAAGGCTGACCATTTGTATAGCCCAAAGCTAAATTAAAAAGGCTATTACTTTTCGATTTCTGCTCTCCCCCAGCACAAAACACTCGCGTCCTGCACGATTTCCCAAATTACCCCTGCGCAAGTTAAGTCACGCTACGTGACTTAACTTGCGCACCTTACATTGCTTGCGTGACTTAAGTAGTGTTACGTGAGTTAACTCACGCAGCGTAACTTAAGTCATTTATCAACACAACAGAGACAAAGTTCCTCATTTTTCCAACTTCTCCAAACACGAAATTTTCCCTTCCAAGTGCGATTTTCACCATTCTTGTGCCATTCAAAGTCAATTTCTCCCACAATATCAAGTAAGTGATGATTATCCTACTTAATTGCATTTATTTGGTTGAAATTTTTGAATTTTATAAGAAATTTAACATTTTTAGGTTCTTATAAATTTTGTTTACATGCTAGTTTTGATGATTGTTAGTGATGAATTAACTTAGGCATTCTTGTTTAGAGTACAATGTGGTATTTTAGGGTTTAGAAATTGTTAGATTACCTAGTTGTTTGAAAATTGCACACTATGTGTTTGGTAAAATGTCTAAATGATTTTGTTTTTGTTTTTTTGGATTGTTAATGATGTAATTAGTTAGAATATGGTTTGTTAATGTTGATTATAGTATGTTTGAGAGCAGTGTGGTAGTTTACGGATTGAAATGACACTGAAATTTTAGTGTTGTTGTTGAATTGTTGAAATTGTTGCATTGTGCATATATGCCTCGGAGAAATACGTCTCAGAGGCCACCTGAGCCGCCTCAGGATAGGACTGACAACCTTAGGGCAGGGAGGTGTGCCCCTACTAGTAGTGTAAGGAGGGAGAAAAAGCATTACACGCTGGTGGAGGGAGAGGTGGGGGAACGAGATTTGCTAGAGTTGATGCTGCTGGGGGATCAACGTCATAGACGGGTCCATCCCAGACAATGGACCCGACAATCCCTCAGGAGTATGAGGCGTATCAGGTGTATGAGCAGGCACAGGATCAGGCGTATCATTTTCAGGAGCCTCAGCCTCACCAGTATCAGTTTGATGCGTATCAGCAACATCAGTATGAGGATCATCATGAGCAGCCTGGTAATGAGCAGGAGCAGCCTAATATTAAGGAGCCTCAACAGCAGGATGATGGTAGGGTTCGTTTTCATGGGGTGCCAAGGGTGGTGTACGACGCCGGACCGGACGGCTATGCTGGGGGCCTTCTGATCTCAAGCTTTTACATCGTTTTGGTGGACATGTGGCATGCAGGATATGGGTTGATGCCGATGTAAGTATATTTTAATGTTTATTTTACTTCTTTTACTATTTATACAACTTATTTTAATTATTATTTTACTTATTTAATGTTAGAATTTAAACTTATGTTAGAATATATCTAATATTTATTTTACTTATTATTTATTTAACGATGTTGTTTGTTGTTTTTTGTTTTTGTATTTCAGTTTCGGAAAAAACATAGGGTGAAAGGTATCTCGCACGGGAAGAAGTTGAGGCTTAAAAACCTGACAATCCCTCAGCCGGGTGAACAAAATGACTGGTTTTGGGATGAAGTGAATATGTCCGGTCTTACTCCCCTCTTGACTAGTGGGTACGAGAAAATCTCGCACGGGTTCGTTTGTGCGATGTTAGAGAGATGGCATGAGGAGACCAGCAGCTTCCATCTACCTGTTGGGGAGATGACCATCACATTAGATGATGTGGCGTGTCTCCTAGGCATCCCCGTCAATGGGAGGCTCCTTCCTGACAGAGAGTTAACCTGTGACGAGGGGCTAGAGATGATGTAGTCGGACCTACTTTTTACAGAGGATGCTACCGCTAAGGAGATGACAAGTCAGGGTGCTTCTCACATCTGTTTTGGTGTACTGAAGAGGCGCTACGAGGAGCTACTCAATAGGTGTAGCTGCTTGAGCCTATTGTTTGTATAATTCTTGCGCTGATATAAATATTTGTTTCTTTGTGTTTGTAGGGATGGACTTTGGCGCACTTCTCGAACATCATTCCGAGGATTGATGATGACGTCTACAACCCTAATGTTGCCCTGCTTGTGAGTCAATGGAAACCTCCCAGGGGCTTTTCTAATCCTGGACACTACAGAGTTGTCATTGATTCGTTGGACCATTCTCATATCACCTGGAGGCCGTACGAGAGACGACGACACATCACACCCTTTCAGGACATATGTTGGTACTCCGGATGGATCATGGCCGGCAACGACAGGATGGTCAGTCACTTGCCAGAGCAGGTTCTTAGGCAGTTGGGTAAGTCCAGACTATTCTCAGGCCTCCTACAGACATTGAGCTTGTTACGGAGGATGACGTCGCCCAGGCCTTCACGGAGTTTGCTTTATATGTCCTCAACCATCAGCAGAGGGGTCATCTGGTTCCGGATAACCAGTCGTGGGCTCATACTAAGGGGTACATGAGATGGTTCATTAGAGTATCACATCATTTTCTGAACCCCCCTGCGGCCATTCCTGACTACGCAGCTGCTGCCCCTCCTCGTCCTGTCTCTCCTTACGAGGAGGTTCTTGTTGAGCAGCAGTGGGCCAGACATCCTCCCGACCCATACCAGATCATCGGCAACATCAGGGGCAGAGTGGACGGTGCAATGGCACATTCTGCTGTGTTTCATAATACATGGGAGGTTATGCGCTTGATGCAGGACATACAGTCTGAGTGGAGCATGCTGGAGCAGGTGTCGGCTCCGCGGAGGAGGAGTAGGAGTCCACGGGATGGACCAGTATGACTTGTGTAACTTTTATGACTTTGGTAGCTTTTTTTTATGACATTTTGTTGGATTTAGTTGTAATCCTATTACACTTGCGCTTTTTGGCGTTTTTATGACATTATTCGTTATTTTATTCCGTAGTTTTATTTCGTAATATAATTATGAGTTGCTTGATTGAATGTATTATTAAATGAATGATGAAAAATGTATGCTTGAATGAATGTATGAAAGAATGAATGAAAAATTCAGGGAAAATAGAGGTTCTGCCAGTTCTGGCTTGCTGCACAGACTGGGCGTGAGTTAACTCACACATGTGTTAATGGCTGCGTGAGTTAACTCATGCAGTGTTTTACACATGCGCTACTTAAGTTGTGCAACGTTAGTTAACTAACGCGGGGGTAATTTGGGCATGGCTGCAGGGTGGGAGCGAAAAGTGCTGGGGGGAGAGCAGAAATCTTACTTTTCTCACTCTATTGGTTTCTCACTTGCCCTATTTTTATTTCTTAAAATACCATTTGTTCGGCAAATATAATATAAACCATATTTCAGCAAATATAATCCAAACTGTTATAAAATTGCTCATGTATATCCAAAGCATGTAAATATATAGTTTGGATTTTATTTGCCAAAACCTTGCAAAAAAAATATTTGAACAAGCCAAAATGGAATTATATAACCACAACAAAAAGCAGTTCCCAAGCACAAGGTGTGCCTAGGAAACTACTACAGAACAACAAAGTATGTCAATAACAGAAGGTGTACACAAAAGAATTAGCCAATGCCCAAACAAGCTAAAGGGTTTGACCACCACCTCTGCGTACCAAAAACAAGCATGACATTTTTGGCTTTCAGCCATCCTAGAGATAACAATTTAACCTTGTCTAATAGACGAGGTACTAAAGTTACAACATTATTAAACAGTTGGTTGTTTCGTTCGTTCCAGACAACCCAAGTACACAGAAGCCAAATAAGCTGCAAGAATGAACTTTTAGCTTTACCAGGACCTGTCATCAAAGTAAATTGCAACAAATGATCGGAAATATTATTAGAATCTACCCCCACAAAACCAATCCATTCACGCACATGCTGCCATAAAGATGAAAAAGTTGGGCAGGTAAGAAATAAGTGTTCAGCCGTTTCAACATGGCCACACCCTGAAACACAATATGATGCTGATGATGGTAAAACCCTGCATATTGCCAGGTTAGTCTTCGTTGGTAAACGTTCTTGAATGAGACCATTATGCAAATTGTTATGCAAATAGAATATGAAATGTGTCAAACCCTCTAGAAGATCGTGTTTAGAGATAAATTGCAATGTAGAAATTAACACAATTCATATTATATTTGCGGAACCTTTAACAAACAGTTCAGCAAATATAATATGAATTGTTTGTTAAGGGTTCCACAAATATAATCCAAACTATGTTAATTTTTACATTGCAAAATACCTCTAAACACAAACTTCTTGGTGGGTTGACACATTTCAGATTCCATTGGCCGAACAATTTTGTGAGGTTTCGGCAAATACAATCTGAACTGTATATTTAGAGACTTTGGATAGGCATGAACAATTTTATATTATAACAGTTGAGATTGTATTTACCAAATTATGGTTCAGATCATATTTGCCGAACAAAGAGTATTTTGGAAGAAAAAATATAACACGTGAAAAATCAATAAAATCGGAAAAGTAATAGCTAACTGAAAATGAGCGGTTCTTTTTTAGGTTTCATCAATGTCTCCCAGTCCCCTCATAAAATTCGGGAAATAACCTTGGAACGGTTTTTTTATCAAAATATTATACTCCTGAGTAACCTTTTTCAGTAAAATGAGATATTAAGAGAGTCTAAGAAAATTCCTCATTAGAATTGATACTCTATTAATCCATTAAAAATATCATATCAATCCATGTGAATAAAAGTGACCCCTGTATTATTTTTAAATACATTAACCATCAATGTCACCATCGAATAATAAAGAAACTTTATTAAGATAATGTTAGACATCTTTTGCTAGAACGTGTTGGTGTATGAGTTGTACTTCTCATTAAATAATTTTTTTTCCTTCTAAAAACTAAGATATGGTGTAGAAGTAATGTGTGATATGAGGGACTTACATTAACTTGTATTATTTGTAAAGTCCAAATGTTAGCCATACACTGAGCTATTATTTGATTGGAATGACAGCTCAATTTTATAATCCACTAGCTGTCTAATAGCCATTTTAAATTTATAAACTATATCTTAGTTATATATAACACCAAGAAAGATACTTTAACATACTTGTTTAACGATGAGTTAGTTGAACTTTAACATTTAAATTGTATATACATTTTTCTAATACTTTTTTTATATTAAATTTTTGAAGGGAGGGTTTTTTATATTAATAATCCTTAAAATAAATAATAGTATATCAAAGGGGTTTGTCTAACATGTAAAATATTGCACATGTTAAGGTAACTAAAAGTAGTATTTTTTTTATTGAAAATCAACAATTATCGATTAAAAGTTACATATTTAATATAAAAAAACACAAGTTCCAAGTCAAAATTACTACTTTAAATTTCTTAACATGTGCAACCCATATCAAAGTATTATGATTTCTTTGGGTAAAGTATAATGATCTTAATAACTGAACATGGAGGCGGCTGCATGTGGGTTAAAGTCTTTGGTCAAATCTATTGCAATTCTAAAATTCTAAAATAATGTTAATAATGATTTGATGCCAGATGTATTGTGACCCGCTGACCCAATTGCACATTGTAATTGATGATACTTACATGTTACACTATATTAAGACCCCAAAAAAATATAACTTACACTATTTTAGGGGAGTTATTTTAAGTTTGTGTAAGTTGAAATCAAATTTCAAATGCATTAGGAGGGAGATTAACCTTCCAAAATAAATAGAGCTATATTAATATAATTTAAGACTTACAACAAAATAATATATGGTGTTTTGCATTTGGTAAATAATATGGTGTTTTGCATTAGGAGTGACTTTGCATTTTGGTGATTTTGGTGAATTTAGTGTATTTTAGATGAGAGAGAATGATAGATGAGTGAATAAAATATTATTTTGATAAAAAAAAATTCGTAATTAGGAGAGAGATAAAGACAAAGTCATCAAAGTCACCAAACTCAAAGTCATCGAAATGTTACCTGATAATTAGGCCATTTAAGTTAAGCAGAAATTTTTTTCTCGATGAAGCATATAGCTAGAAATTGATTATTCAAACCAATATATGAAAGAGTATTCCCAGGAGATATTCAACTTTATAAATAAATATGATCTTAATGCATGTTTAGAGTCTTAGTTTATTTGACAAAATCAATATAATATTTCTGTCAAACTCATGTCATCCAAACATATATTTAATGTCTGTTGATATCTCGTCACGTTTTACAAAATCACGACAGAAAACCGTGTCACCGTAAAAGTTAAGAAGTTCAGTTCTATTTTTCACGGCCATGACTTGTTGAGACATGCGTTTGACAATTCCACCGTGAAATCAAACATATGTTTAATATTTTGAGCGTTAAAACTTTGTCGTTGAAGAAAAAAAGTGTATAAAGTGGCCATTTTCTTTTATGAAGTAGAAATGTTTTCCTAGTAAACTCTTATTTGAGTGAATATATAGTTGTTTCCATTTCAATTATTGGCAACCAAACAACAAAAGGAAGGAATTATACACATAAAAATGCCTATAAAAGAAGAAATATTTCTTTTTTAATTAAAGGCTCATACACATCAAGATGAAATGAAAATCAAGCAAATTCAACAAACCAATAGTACATAAATTATGGTGATTAACAATTGCACTGTCTCTTCCCTAGCCCATCAAACCCAAAATCATTGCTGAAACAAAGAAAGAACCCATCAAAAGACTAACACCATTGGAAATACTAACAGCTCCATTATCCTTTGGTGGTGATGGAGAAGTTGAGTTTGTCTCTGAAGGAGCTGATGGAGTGGTTGATGGTGTGGTTGATGGAGATTTTGTTGGTGGGGGGGTGCCACTTGGAGTTGGGGTGGTGCTAGCAGCAACAACATTGACTTCAAGCTTCATGCCACCAGTGCTAGTACAATGACCTGGAATAGGGCATATGAAGTAAATTTTTCCTGCTTTAGTCAATGCTACCTTAGAATTTCCATCAGCATAGTTCTTTATGGTGTTGCTTGAACTGCAGCTTTTGTAGTCACTTTCATCAACTTCATTCACTTGGTGGGCGTTGGTATATTTGAACACTGATTTTTCAACACAAAAAAATTGTTAACTCTAATGTAGATTGCAAAGTATATTTACATTATTTCTATATTTAAGATTTCATGATGTAATAGTAATTTTAGACCTCAAATTTAGCTTTTTTTTTTTAAGAAGCTAAATTAGCACACCTAAATTGACATTGGAGAGTATCAAATTTGAAACTTTAAGAAGGAGCACACTCCCAAGTCTCGAGCCAATATCATCAAGCCAACCCAAGTGGGTTTCAAATTTAGCATTATATTAAACTTTTTCGATGTGGAATGGGGATTTCATTTTTTTTTTCAAATAAGAAAAAAAAATGGAGAATTAAGCAAAGGATGGATTCATACATACCTAAGTTATCACCAACTTTGAAAGTTTTTCCAGAAGCCCACTTGGTGTAATCAACTCCTTGATTCCATCCACTATCATCACCAACAGTGAAATCAGTTGCAAATGCATTAGGAAAGGCCAACATAAGAACAAAGAAAGAAGCTATCATTGATGTACTCATGCTTATGAACTTTAATTCTCAAAATGAAAATGTTTGTAAGAAAGTGTTTGTAAGAAAGTGTTTTTAGTATATTAGAATTAGAACTTGTGCCAATGATGGATGAGGTTATGGAAGGAGGGTTATATATATAGTACTAAATATTCCTTTGTTTACTATGTCACCAACTACTCCATATTGAATTTAAATTTAATTAATGTGAGAGTAGTTGTGCACCCAAAAAGGAGAAAGAAAAAATAATAATGAAGTGGTTATTGACAATTTGACATTGTCTTCTAATTTCTAAAGGCAGCTTCTACCTAATGCATTGAGATTCTTTTCCCATAAAAAATTGTGACTTGGCAAGCTAAAAGATAAGGAACAAATTGGCAAGTGGTATATTACACATTTATTTACTAGGAAGCACGTGCGGTATGTAATTGATATATACTCGGTTACAAAGAACGCGGGAAAAAAAAGTTAACCAAGGCGGACTTTTTTTGTCGTCGTTTTCTTAAAAGCGAGATTCTAAAACAAATATTAAAATTACAATGTTTTTTTTTTACAAAAATAAATGATATTCATTCATTCAAATTGATAGAGTACATCGATATAATACAAATTCACTAAAAACAAAAAGGATGAATCTGTGAACATGCTCACAGTATCCATGTTAATAGCATAAAACGACAAAGTACAAATGCCTATACATATGACTATATTTAAATCTTCGGAATAAACATGTCTCTGAATCTGCAACGTGGATGATGTCAAAGTCATGATTGGATCTGCACTGGATATATCGGAGCTGATCTGACAATCTGAACCGATCAAATACTTGAGACACAGAAGAAAACAAACAACATCACACAAAGACGACGAACAAACCAACGGCGCACGAAGACGACGAAATCACAAAATAAAAAACGAAATAGATGTGAAAATCACTTATTTCAATAAAAGGGAAAAAGGAAAACGAGTTAGAGTGATGATTTTGGGTCAAAAATTGACCCTAAATCACCCCTCTTTGGTGGATGAAGGAGAAAAAACTAGAGTTTTGGCGATGGCTTACGAGAGAGAATGGGAAAAGAGAAGGAAAAAATTTCTTAAACAATATTCATTAAAATTACAATGTCGAAGAATAAATTAGAAAATTGGTTATTTCATATAAGTATTATGTACATTTCTAACCTAATGTTTACTCTCTCTATCCTAAATTAAATTAAGTGAGTCTTTTGCTCATTTTACACATATTAAAAAAAATATAAGATAGAAAAAAATTATTTTAAATGATTTTGTCAAGTATCGGTGTATTCACCATTATCATAAATGTAAAATGAAAGATATTTTTATAAATGAAGAACATCTCAACTCTATTTAATTGAGAGTTATGAAAGTAATATTGATTAAAGTTATAATTGAAAAAAATTATGGGTTATGCCTATCAATGCCTCTAGGACACTAGTTAAAGAAACTAAAAATGGTAAGTTTGCATTGATTTCAGCAATTTTTTAACTTTTTAAAAGTTAAATCTATCACTTTTCATCGTTTTTCAATACAACATTTTTAAATTTGTCCTCTTAATCAATGCCATAAAGGCACTCTTTAACATTTCTCAAAATTTTTTGACATTGTATTGAAAAAGTAAAATAGACAAGTTACTTCAAAACAATATTTTTTTTACAACAGAATCTCTTACCGTAGGACGAAGGGAGTATTAATTTTGTTGTTAACACACAAAAAAATATTGTTTTTGTTGTTAAAAATTATTGTTCTATAAAATATTGATAAATGGTCGGCTCTTGTTACCTCAACCCATAAAGAGTTATTTTAAGTGACTCATCAATCTTTCTTTTTTTCCCTCAAAGATTCACATCACTTCTTTCTTTTTTTTCCTCAAAGATTCACATCACTGGAGTAATCATACTCAAGACGTATCGGTACTAAATAAAAATATACAAATGCTAGTAATTTTTTGATAGAGTATTTTGTGATAACTTCTTTAAGAATGTATGAGTAGTTGAAGACTTTAAGGGGTTTCAATTATGAAGTCAATTATTTAATTTATTGGAATGTTTGTTTCTGGAGAAGGGAATAACTAACTAGGAAAAAATCAAAAGAAAAAGAAATATCATTTATATTTTTTATTCTTATCTCACGTCCATGTCACAAAGGTTGGCCTCTTTTTCTTTGTTCCAAAACCTCAACGTTGAATAGATTAGGTAATCTTTTGAAAGAAGCAAATGATGTGGCATGTATGTGATGACCAAAAGAGTCAAACAAACGTAGCCAAAAAAAGGGACGAATAGTCAGTTGGTGTGTGCTGCAAATTATTACTATCATCTTACGTGTGGAAGCCTCCTAGAAGATCATGAAATGTATATATATATATATATATATTGGTCAAAGATTATGAAATATATTTCATAAAAATTAAATTAAACGTTTAATTTTTTTAACTTATTTTTATTTTCATATTTCACTTTTGTTCTCAAATTTTTCATTTCATCATGATCTCTTCTCATCTTCGAGACATTTTAGTTCCTAATTTATTCGTTATGTTTTAATCTTTCGAATTATGGTTTTTTACTTGATCTTTTATTTATCCGCGTTAGATATTTTGGTCATTTCTGTCGATTTTTCTTTTGAGTTTGTCATGTATTTCATCTACCCTAAAATGAAAGACCTAATTGATTGTTTCACATATGTCAATGCACAATTTTGATTTTAATATTTTTTATTTTCTTTTATCAAAAAATATAAAAAGTTTATAATTATAAAACTTTTGCAACAACATATATAAGCTACCATTTGTCTTTCCACCTCAATTGATCAACACACACAAAGATCGAGGTCGAGCAAATAAAAATTTGAAGATAAATTAGTGCATTCAAATTAACATCAGATGAAAATCAATATTGAAAATCTTGAGAGAAACACACTTCAAGGTTTCATACCAACATCACCCGTTAAACCTAAGTGGTCGAGCAGACAAAATGTAAAAAGCGTAAAACATATCCCAACCGCATGAAAATAAGGTGTTTGCTTTTGGGTTCCTCAATCATTTTTACCTTTCTAATGTTTCTTCTTCTTTTGCTAAGGCAAGTGCCTAATAATCAAAACGTGATGAAACATAGGAAATATTTGGCGTACTCATCAAATTTAAGATTAATAGAATTTTGTTTTGAACAAGCTAAAATGAAATATAGTAATAACAACGGTGATTCATCAAGAGTTACAAAGTCACTAATGCCATGAAAACGAAGGCACCATCAAAAAACATCTAAAAATAGTGAGAATGACAATTTTATGTGAGAATGATGAGAATATTTATTGGCCATTAGATTAATAATAGATGGTTGTGATTCAAAGCCCTCGTTCAAACAACACATGTGCTCTCTACAGTGTATCCTTGGTTCTCTTCTTCTCCAAACTTTTGTTCATTTGCTTCTCATGCTTTTCCATTGATACAGGTTTGCGCTACATCATCATCTTTTTTATTATCTTACATTACATTCCTTTTTCTCACCTTGTTCTTCTTCTTTTCCAAAAAACAAATCTCAGAATCTCTACGTATCTAGATCCTGTTGTCTTAGCCTCACCGGAAAAATAAACACCCTCGTCGATAAGCTCTCTGCTCTCGCCAATTTAATTGTTCCATCCCGGATTTTTTTGTAATGATTCATTAGCTTCTATTTCGTCCCTTTCTCAGCCCCAATTTTGTTATTGTATTATGGTGGCCGGTGGGAGAAGCAGATGGAGGGGTGGGTGGTGGGTTGGTGGCAATGGAGATCTTTTTGAGTGATGAGACCTGGAAGAGCACCGTAACCCATTAAGGTACTATTTTAATATCAATCGTGGGATTTTAATCAAAGGGTTCACAAATGTTCTCATCATTCTCATATATAGAAGGCATTCTCACCAGATGTGTGTGTATGTGAAAAATGTTAACTTGTGCCCTTAAATCACAAGTTAAGAAATCAAAGATGGAATCATTTTGTTGAAAAATTGTGAAAAGAGAAAGCACGCATAAACTGAAACTAGAAAGACATGCATCCCATGATATGGAGTGAAGAAATATTTGATGACTAAAGAGGTTTTAAAAAATTTAGGTCAGACGTAGAGTGCTTTGCGCGAGATTTTAGTGGGTAACCAGCCGTCCTGGTGGTTCTCTTTTTTTGAGTAGCACTTGGGTGACATAAAGTTGAGTGACATTGACCAATCACAATGTCACAATGCTTATGAAAGAGAGAGAAACGCAATCATTGTGATATTGTGATTGACCAATGTCACCAATGTTACACAACTCTATGTCATCCAAGTATTATCCCTTCTTTTTCAATGTAGAAATTTACCAGGGAGAAATAATGTGAAAAATATATTTTTGGTCCATATACATTGATAGTCATTTAAATGTTATACAAATCTATTTACAATTTATTCTGTAAGTTCCTATGCAAGTTGTAAATTTGGTCCTTATACTCATTAAAGACATATTTGATTTCGGAAAGTAGTCTAATTTTATTTTAAGTACAAAAGTGAGAGTCATCACAACTATAAATGTTGGACATTCTTTCTCTTAATTGTTTGTTTTCAAATATTTATATAATGTAAATATTTCCTATACAAATCTTTGAAAACATAAACAACGTGAACATATCGTGTTATATTTGTAGTCATTAGTCGATATTAGGGTTGGAAATGAACTGAACCAACTCGATTATAGTTCGAAATTTGACTCGACAATTACGAGTTGAACTTGAGCTGAACATTAAGTTCGTTAATTAAATGAGCCGAACTTGAGCTGCATATAGTTCGACTCGTTAAGTTCATGAGTTGACCCGTTCATATATATATATATATATATATATATATAGGTTTGCTAGGATACACCCACTAGTTTTTATTAAGGTGTGTTTTAACAAAGATATAATTAAAAAGTTATAAAATATACTTTAAGGTGAATGTTGTTAAAACACTACTGAGTGTGTTCTAGCAAATCTCTTATATATATTGGTTAGTTTTTAAAACTGTTTTATTTATCAAATTCATTAAATATTTTTAAATTAAGTAAAGGAAACGTTTGGGTTCCGTCAGAATCATTAACATATAGACTAGGAAATACAAACTTTTAACTTTTTTGTGGTAAATTTTTTTAATGTTTTTTATGAAACAAATGTTACAATCTTGCAAGCAAAGAAATTCTGAAGCTAGCAGTAGGAGACTTCAATCTCTGCCAATCAAGAGTTGAAACAACTTGAAAGGTAAATAGTTTTTTTTTATTCTTTTTAAAATCCACAAACTACATATGTCTTACTGGAAAATAATAAAGAAAAATTACTCTTCATATATGTGATTAGTTTTTTGTGTTCATTGTTTGTTGTGCACGACACGGACACTGACACACCGACACTATTAATAATTTGAGAAAATCACATAAGCCGGTATAACTATATATGCCGGTGTCAGACACACTTAATCATAGGTTGTGTACAGTGGCTTTTTTTTAATTTAAATTCTTCAATGAATCCTTTTATTTAAGTTGTGAATTCAATTCCCTAACACCATTATCTAGGGGATTGAGAAGAGATAAAACAGGGCTCTTGATTTTGTTTTCTTTATGTGGTTTTTTTTTTGTAGGATGTACTCCGTTCCGAAAGGTACTACTAACAATTCAAGGACAAATGGATTGCATCTCTTTCTCTCGGCGAACAGACTTTCCGTACCAAATCATCCCAACAGTTAGTTCAATTCATCATCATCACTATTATACAAAAGTATCTGGTTTTACTTGAAGAGGTATTTGGTTTGAAGGTCAATTTTTACAAAAGTATGCTGATAGGTGTAAATATTTCTCCGACTTGGTTGTCAGAAGCAGCCTCAGTTTTGAATTGTAGAACTGAATCGATTCCTTTCATGTATTTGGGGTTACCGATTGGTGGTGATGGTCGGAAAATCAGCTTTTGGAAGCCGGTGGTAGACCGTACTAGAGCTCAGTTGTCTGTGTGGAACAACACATTTTTATCTTTCGGTGGCCGCCCTGGTACTTCTGAAATCTGTCATGTCCTCTCTTCCGGATTACTTTCTTTCTTTTTTCAAGGCACCTACATGTATAATTTCCTCTATTGAATCTTTTTTTTTTTTAAAATTCCAGAGGGTTGTAAGGTCTCTGAAAAAATTGCTTGGGTTAACTGGGATTCTATCTATTTACTGTGAATTGTGGTGGTTTGGGGGTTCGGAGGATGAGGGAATTTAATTTATCTCTGTTAGGAAAATGATGTTGGAGGTTGTTAGGGGAGAAGGAGGAGCTGTGGTACCGTGTGTTAAAGGCGAGGTATGGAGAAGTGGGTGGTCATATTAAGGAAGGGGGAAACGACGCTTCTTTGTGGTGGAGGATGATTTGCCACGTGAGGGAGGGTGTTGGGTTGGGGGTTGGAAATTGGTTTGAGGACAATACTAGGCGGGTGGTTGATAACGGTAAAAACACTTTATTTTGGACTGACAACTGGCTGGGTGGGGTTCCTTTAAAGCTTCAATTCAACCGTCTGTATGAATTGTCAGTTCATAAGGAATGTTCGGTGGAGGACATGGCGAAATTGGGGTGGGAAGAAGGTGGTAATGCTTGGGGTTGGAGGAGGCGTTTGATAGCGTGGGAGGAGGAGAGTGTGAGGGAGTGCTCTGTTTTGTTGAGTAATGTTATTTTGCAGGAAAATATCCAAGATCATTGGAGGTGGGTGCTAGATCTTATTCATGGCTACTCGGTTAGCGGGACTTATCGTTACCTTTCTTCTGCTGCTGAACCGATGGTTACTAGTGACTTCAATGATGTTTGGCATAAGCTTGTTCTGGTAAAAGTTTCAATTTTTGTTTGGCGACTTCTTCAAGACAGAATCCCGACAAGAGCAAATTTGGTGAGGTGGCTTGTTCTTCAACCAAATCATAATTTGTGTGCTGCTGGTTGTGATAGTGTCGAGACGACGGATCATCTTTTTCTTCAATGCAATTCCTTTAGGAATGTCTGGTATTATTTAATAGGTCATTGGCTTGGAATCTCTTTTGTTCTTCCTGGGTGTATTAAAGAATTTTATCTTCAATTTAAACAGTTGGCAGGCATGCCTAGAGCTTCATACCATTATCTGAAGGTTATTTGGCTCGCTTCAGTTTGGCCAATATGGAAGGTTAGAAACAACTGTGTCTTCAAAAATGCGGTAATTGATCCTCATATTACTCTTGACAACGTGAAGCGGACTTCCTTTTTATGGTTATCTTCGAATGTTACTCCTTTAGCTTTTGGTTTTCATGACTGGTGGCGACATCCTCTACTTTGTATGGGTGTCAGGTAACTGTTTTATTTTGTTTCGGTGGTGACACCATTTCCATAAGTGTCTGATTGTTGTAACAGATTTTGGGTAATTTACCATTTTAGCACACCTTGTGCGGGGTAAATTTATCCTCCTTTGAGCAATATATTCCATTTTGATTTGTTGAAAGGAAAAAAAAAACTATTATACTTTATGCTTCTTTCATTCTTTTCCTTCTACTTTCTCTCATTTTCTGTATTCATTTTATTTATTTATGCGGAACAGATAAACTGGTTTGGAATTCTATGAGTACTCTTATATCTATACTATTTATTACAGTGTGAAAACTCTCAACTTCAGGCTTATAAGTATCTTACTCAGCCTTAGGTATCTACTAAAAAATGCTCCAATTGACATATGGTGCAGAGTAAAGGATTGATGATTAAGAGGGTATCTGTGAAACTTTGTTTAGGCTCAATTTATGTGACATAAACAGTTCTGGTAGTATTATGTTATTAGCATAAGTATCAGAATACACTTATGATTAACCAAAATCCAACATGGCAAATTAAAGTTAGAATATCGACTAAGAAATTGTTCATATTTAGTCTCCAACAATGTCTCTAATAGAATTACTTCGTATAAAAGAACCGATTTCTCTATTTGCCTATTCAAAGTTATGCATTCGACCTAAAATATTAGAGCTTGCTTATCAAAAAATTAAATTATAGGGAATATTTTTTCTTGGCTGTTTAGGATAGAGAATATTGAGTTCAGGGAATATAAGGCAATCCTCCAAGAACATTCTTATCAATGCAATATTCCTTAATCAGTTAATCATTTAAGTTCAATTAAACTGAGTATTTCTATAACTTTAAGAAAACATTGAACATTTTAACAAATATGTTTTTACTACCTATACATTTATAAGTATTTAAGTTGTTCTAGCTTTTGGTTTAATCAATAGATATTCTTGATTGGCATTCCTATATGTAAGTAGTTCTATTTGTAATTGTTTTTAATTTTAATTTGCATGGTTGTCTAATGATACACACACATAGATAGAGTTGGAGTAGAGAAGCACTCAAGTCTTATTTGGGTTGACATTTTTTTCTCCCTTTTAATTACAAGAAAGCCATCTTATTTTCACTCTTATATTATTTTTAGATGTTCTGTCTGATTATGCAGTCAAATACATTGTAAATGTTCAACAGAATCCTAATTTTATGTAAATCTATTTTCTGATCTATTTCATTGTTCTTATAATCAATAACAAGTATTAATTGATCGATCGAAAGATGAAGTTTAATAGTTGTTATTGATTCATCACAAATATCAAGCGAAGGATCGAAAGATGAAGTTTTGATATTGGAACAAGTGAAATTAGACAAGGATTGTGAAACAGGAGAATAGTCTAGCAAACCTTGAGACAATAAAGTTTCGTGCTTCAAGGATTTCAATAGCAAACAACCATGAAAATAGGCATGGTTGCTAAAAAACACACTCACTGAGACCGAAAGGAGATGTGATAGGCTAAAGAGAAACTTGTCTTTAGAAAATAAGTCCAACATAAGCTTTTAGGTTTAGGGTTTGGTTTGTGAAGGATTTGTCACCATGACGAACCAATAATCCCAAGACGCTTTTATTATTATATTTTATTTTAAAAACAAATCCAATCGTTTAAACTTGAACTATCATATAATCATTGTTTAAAGTTAATTGAATTCATAACTCCATGTCGGAATGATATCTATTATTACTACATCGGTAAACCGAGCACTTGCGGATTTATACATCATTATGTCACGCCAATTATTGCTCGCATTCTTTTGTCTCTATTTATTCAACTGTTTATTTTTTCTTATTTATCTCATATTTGTTTTTCATTGTATTTTTGTGAAGTGAAACATGTCTGAAGATGCACAAGATCCAGTTAAACTTCAAGTTCGTTATATAGATGTGAAAAAGAGGGCTTGGTTAACTGTAAACCCCACCGACAAGTTGGACGAGTTGAAGGCAAAGTTTGACGACTTCTTTATCCATATTGGTTCAAATCACAAAACATGTTATGTAGTAGTACAAGTGCAAGGCGTGGACTTGGGGGAGGATAAGGAAGAGGACCGTTGGAAGACCGTGTATTTTCCACAACTAGTCAAAGATGATAGCGACGTTGATTACATGTTTCGCGTGATGGTTGAAAACAACCTTTTACATCTTTACGTCTGATTCGTTGAAGTGTAATATTTATTAACGTGTAATAGTATAATTTGGTCGAATTTGTGTTCGTAGTGGCCAAATCAAAGAGGCGAGGAAACTTCAACCTCAACAGCATGTCTCCAATCCACTTGTCATACCAAAACAAAGTATCCCGCCCATGTCCTATCACCCGCCTAATATTATCATCAAACCAATTCCCCACTCCCTCACCAACCCCTTCATGGATATGACACAAGATCTTCCACCACACCGACGAGTCTCTACCACCCTCCAACCTCACCATAGCGATCTTTCAACACACGGTACCACAGACCCCCCCC
>Ga0228711_1005412_pt1 | contig 19422 bp, 6 predicted proteins | sample MedpolnodulmetaG_2_FD_177996 | JGI IMG/M metagenome (GOLD analysis project Ga0228711, IMG submission 177996) | Root nodule microbial communities from Medicago polymorpha collected in Santa Monica, California, United States - brown nodules | ecosystem: Host-associated > Plants > Roots > Nodule... | reverse complement strand
AGTGGAACTCTCCTTGGAAGTGCAAGGGGGACAGGACTACTTCCGGTTTGTGGAAGGAACCTGTATAATTGCTTGTGTTCTTTCTTCCTCTGTTCTTTACATTTATCCGCTGCACAAAGACTCTGAACTACTTCAGACTCTGAACCTGAGAACAGTTCTTCAGAACGTATCAGAAGAAGTTTTCAAAAACACAATTCAACCCCCCCTTCTTGTGGTTTTTCTCACCTTCACAATGCCAGGGAGCCACTACCACTTGCCAGAAACATCAATTTGCACAACAAAATTGTTAAGTAATTGGCGACACTCACCTAACAACTCCTCCTCCCACTCCCACAACCGTCTCCTCTAACTCCATGTTGCTCCCCTACCTCCCATCCTAGAAAGAACATTTCAGCAACTGTAGCCAACTTATTCAACGATAAGTCAAATAAGCGACTAAATTGACGACACAAAGGGACATCGCCTACCCACCTATCATACCAAAATAAAGTGTTTGATCCATCCCCCACTTTCCTGGTCACCCTATCAGCGAACCAACCTCCCACATCACTCCCTACTTCGTCCCTAATCTTCGTTATCTCCCTCCACCAAGTAGAAACACTCCGGCCCCCAACCTCCCAGCCTCCTCACCATACCTCACCACCAATACCCTATACCACAACCCTCCTCTATCCACCAACATCCGCCAACACCACTTTCCTAACAAAGCAAGATTGAATTCCCTCAACTGTCTAACCCCCAAACCCCATTCTCCTTTCGTAAATAAATAGAGCTCCAAGCAATCCAGGAAATTTTCTTGTTATCCTCACTCCCTCCCCAAATTTTTTTTAAAAAAAAATATATTCAATGGAAGAGATAATACCTAATGGAGCTTTGAAAAAGGAAAGAGCGTAGACAGCCAGAGAGGACAGGACAGACTTGAGTAGAACCAATCGACCTCCAAAAGAGAGAAAACGACTTTGCCAACACCGCAGTCTAGATTTTAAAGTATTCAACACGGGTTCCCAGAATGCCAGTCTCCTAGGATCACCACCTATCGGAAGACCCAGATACAGAAACAGAGCCTTACCAACCTTACAATTCAAAATAGACGTTGCCTCATTCAACCACGAACCCGCAATATTAATTCCCACCAACAGACTCTTGTGAAAGTTCACTTTTAAACCTAACATCGCCGCAAACAATGTCAAAACCGCCTGTAATGCACGCACATTGGTCCAACTCTTGACACCTACTAATAGTGTGTCGTCGGCAAACGGAAGGTGGGATACCACATATAAGTTTGCGCTACCCACCCCATATCCTATAAATAGATTATTTTCCACCATCGACTTCATCATTACTTTCAACCCCTCAACAGCCAGCAAGAAGAGAAACGGCAAGAGCGGGTCGCCTTGGCGCAACCCCCTCTTTAAAGTTTTTGCAAGTTCTCTAATCATTTTTTTCCCTCCAAATTTTCCCACCAAAACACTCCTATAAATTCTATTAATTAAATTTAAAAAAATGAAATTAAAAGTAATGGATAAAAATAACCATATTAAAAATTTGAAATTGAATTAAAAAAAATATGAAACTAACTCTATATAATGAGGTACTGGTCAAGAAAATAGCTAACTATACCCATGTACTAACCAAACGGTGTGGTCCACACCCACGTTTCATATGTATCTTCTCAAGATATTTTCCTCCCAATTAAATTAAAAGTTTGAAATTTAATTAGAAAATAGGAAACAAACCATACCCACATACAAACCAAACCACGTTCCATAATTATTTGCACTTAATTAAATAAAAAAAATAGAGATATAGGAACATAAAATGATCAAGTAATTGTGCAAATTTTTCTTCATTAATCCATTACTTTCTATTGGTGTTATACATAGAGAAATTCTAATATGGTCACACCAAAGAAATAGTGTTTGGTCATACACACATAAAAAAGTATTTTTTTAATAATAAGGAGGAAATTGATAAAAAAAAGATGCTTGCATATTTTGAGATGAATCTTTTTATGTGTGTGTCCAAACATTATTGATTTAATCTTGTGACCATGGAAGATGAGCAATGCACCATTTTTCTTCTTTAAAAACACTACTTCTTCTTTTCCTTTCCATTGATAGTATCTCATACTTTCTCATTCTCATGATTTCTCACTCAACACTTAAACTTTCAACAATATTCATGATTCCTGCCTGGAATGAGGTTTGCCATTTTCATTTCATGCTTTTGTGTATACATTTCATCATTGATCACTAATTTTTCATTTTCAATTTAGAGATTTACCAAAATCAACAAAATATTCATGATTAATACATGGGATGAGGTTTGCCATTTTCATTTCCAGCTTTTGTTTGTACATTTCATTATTGATCTCTAATTTTTCATTTTCAATTTAGAGATATACCAAAATCAACAAAAGTGAAAACACAATTTCAAAATTGAGGAATGGATTTGGAAAGGTAACATTGAACAGGAAACCAATACAATGGAATGAGGTATGCTACAAATTTTAAAATACTTTGTTTCTTTTTAAGATGTTTTTTCTCTTTCTATTTTTGGCTAAAACTAAATTTTTCACGTATTGTTTTGCCATATTTGTGTATAAAAATCATACTCATATAGTAGTCACCTGTGTAACAAGTATTATGTTTATGTGATTAGGTGTTTGTATTTGTATAAAGGGACTTGAATGGAAGTGTTTGATCGTGCATAGAGAGACCATTGTTGATTATTGTGTTTAAATATAAAAAAAAAATCAGGATTTGTCTATATAAATTGCATCCTCATAATTGTAATTAAAGGAAAGATGAAAGAGGGTTGTAATTCAAGGGAAAGATAAAAAAGGAAGATGGAAATAATGGCGAAAATCATGTCCAGGATAATCTTTGACATGACAGTATACAAATTCCATCTTTTACCTTCTTTTATTTAAGAAGTTTTGTTGTTCTTCTACTTTAATTTCACTATTTTATCTTTCTTCTTCTCCACTTTGCATATTTTTTTTATGAAAATTTTGTTTTGTGCGTTTAAATAAGGCTGCAAGATATCATTATATTCTACACTACCAAAAAAAAACTGAAAGTGCAACCGTTAAAAAAAACATTTGGCATTTTTCTTCTAATTTTCAATTTTTTATTCAAGTATTGCGCATTTTTCTTATTCGTATGCAATTGGTATTGGATTCAAAGATCAAACTGTTTCAATTTACAATTTTCAATTTTGAGTGCATTTTAATCTGTTCTAATTGTTTTGATCGTGGTTGTTAGAAATGAGTGTTTTAATTCAAATAGCCAAGTTCATGCTACACTAAGAAATCAAGCGGAAAGAGGGCTGCAATTGATGTTGATGCCATTCCTTTAAATAATGTTGAGGATACCCAAACATCATAACTACTACATGCTTGCAACAAAATTCAGAAGATTGCAAATATTTAAATTGACGCTACCGACTCATGCTTGCATTTTAGAGTTTCATAACTACTACACTATTTTATCCCTAGATCGATTATAAAAGCAGAAAGTGTTCTATATAATCAATTGCAAGCAAATTTTCATTCTTAATCTAATTTGTACATTTCAGTATTGATGTAGATATATTTTTCATTAAATGGGATAAAGTGCATACCATAAAAGCATAAGTAATAAAGCTACATGTTCATTAACTACCATAGTGCTAGACTTTAACATGTTTGCTCCCCATCCTTTATAAATCTATGGTTCTGATTTTCTTTCTCCCATCTTATACTATTCAATTCACTTCTATAAATTACCAACAATCGCCAGAAAAAATTATAATTACCAAAAATAATACAAAAAAAAAATGTATCCGTTCATCACACACTTTATAAATTGAACTCACAACTAATATCATAGACATTCCTACCAATATATTAAAAAAAACTCTATGTTTAAAGTATATCTACGGTTAGGAATAACTCTACAAACATTGCATGTGCAACCCCGTGCGTTGTACGGGTAAATGTCTAGTTTTTAGAAATTTTTCAAGGTGTGTGAGACTGCCATAGGGTGGAAAAAGTAATAGCCATAAAGTTTTACTAGTTGGGTTGGGTCTAACGAAAAAGCTAGACTTTCACATATGAACTAATATTTAAATGGATTTTACTTTTCCCACCCTATGACTTTCCTCGCGCGCCCTATTTTTTTTCCAAAATTACCCCTGGTCCGGATTTCGTTTTCCGGATTGAATTGTTATAATTTACCAGATATATCCGGAATTTAAAATCCGGAGTGGCCTTTTTTCAGAACTTTTTCATTTTTAAGCTTTGAGATTCGTAAATAAATGCAAAAAAACATATAGAACAAAAATAAAAAGACAAAAAGATAAAAACAACTCATTTCATTGATATTTGAATAATACATTACAATAATGTTGAAGTTTTTTAAGCTTTTTACATAAGAACCTAAAACTATTTCTAGGGGGGATAAGCTATACCAGTGGCTTCGGCTGAGAGGACATACCAGTAGCTTCACTGTTGGTGGGGAGACAGAGGGGCATAGGGGCCTCTAGGGAGCAAGAGATGGTCAAACTTACACCCAGACAGACCAACCTCACACCCAGACTGACCCTTCCCTATTAACCGATCATATGACCCCTGATGGATTTCCAAAGAGGTCTCTTTCTATGAAAGGCCAACGATGGAAACACATCGTTGTAGAAGGAATAGGAGAAAAGGAGAAAGAAGGTGTGAAATTTTTTGGGGAAATGAAGCATATTTATAGGGGAGGGAGCGTAAAAAAAAAGGTGGGAAACCATAGTTACAGTCAAAAAACACGTTTTTTGACTTGACCACTGTCCAAAACGTTTGCAAAATGTTTTCTTTGTGGTGCAGACCACCAGCCAAAATGGTCTGGTGTAGTTCGGATTATATAATCCGGAATGCATCATGGTTTCTGGATTATATAATCCAGAAAAATACGATACTGAGGTGTATCTACGCGAAACTTGCCTTTTTTAGTAGGGTGATGGATGGTTCGGATTTTATAATCCGGATTGCTTCAGCATTGGATTCTTTTGTGTGATCTACATTGCACCGACAATTTTTGTGGTCCACAACGCCCAGATACCTCTATAAATAGGGGTCTCTGTTTTCATTACAAGTAAAATACACCAGAAAAAAATCATGGAACTCCCTAGCTTTGATCCAAACACCAAGATAGCGGCAGTCTACTACAACGGTCGAACACCACACCATCTGTTTAGGATTCGCAACGATGTCACCCTCTCCGGGCTGAAGGATGAGCTGGATCAAATCAACCATCAACTCAACGACAGAGACACGAGGAGGGCGGTCGGTGTTGAATATCGATGTCCATTGTTCGACTCAGCCGGATCTCTTCGCTTCAGCCGGATGAAACTTACGAACGACGACGGCGTGAGGACCATGTTCTCTGTCTTTGGTCAGCACAGTACTCGAGGACCGATCAAGTTGGACGCTTCGTTGGTTAGATCTGCTGAACAAATTCTAAAAAGTTTAATCCGGTCCAGGAACTACGAAGAGATCAGGGCACTCTTGGAACCACCAGACGAAGAAATTAGTTTAGATGATCTGTGATAATGTGCTATGTTTTAATTAATCGCGTGTTTTATGTTGTTTTAATTGTGTGTTAGTTATGTGTTGTTGAATTAAGTTGTTGCATTATGTTTTAATGTACGTCAAAGATGTTCATCATTTACACTTTCATCATTTATGTTATTATGATTTTTTTTAACTTTTTATTTGTCTTATGTTGCTTCTTTTTATGTTATGTACCTTTGTTCTATTTTTTCCAAGCCATTCGCCACGAAAACGCTCCAAATACAGGTTCTGATGCAGTTCGGATTTTATAATCCGGACAAACTTCATGCATTCCGGATTATAAAATCTGGAACACCTCAGTAACATTTTGGATGGTGACGTTTCACCAAAGGTTTGGCCGGTTAGTGGAGTTTTAATGCGTTTTTTTGGACGGTTTTGAATGAAAAACACGTTTTCCTTTACTTCCAAATGACCTAGGACTTAATTTAGGCTATAAAAAGGTTTAGATCTTCAACATTTTCCTTCATTCTTCTTCACCTCCTTTCTTACATTTTCTTTAAAAAAAATTAGTTTTTTAGATAGTTTTTAGGAGTGTCTGTGGTGTCATGGTCATTGTTGACCGCTCATAAGACCCCTGCAATTGCATTGCAGCTTATGCGGGGGGTCATATAACGGTCAACAGAGACCCTTGACATCAAAAAAAGACACAAAATTTCATTGCGTATGCGTTCGGATTTTATTTTCTGGAAACACTAACGTTCTGAAAACGTAATCCGTGACAGGGGTATTTTTGAAATTTTTGCAAGGCGCGCGAGAAGACAGTAGGGTGGAAAAAGTAAAACGCTATTTAAATTTCAATTGAGAAAGCTATCTACATTTAATGTGATATATTTTGAACAAAATTACTTATGGTGGAGAAAACATATAAGAAAAAGATTAATCAAAGTTTCATATGGTTGAAATTTTGTCAGGAAAAAACAACAAATATGATTGAAATTATTCAAAGAATACCCTTTAATACTTGTGTGACGCTGGGAGTATAGAAATATCTTTAATTTTCTCATACAACATTTATTACGAATAACAGAAGTGCTTTATGGTACGAAACGAAAGCCAACGACCGTAAATAGTGGAAATCATGCGCAGGAGAGCAAAATCTGGGGAGAGAGAAATGAATTAGTTAAAGGAAAGATGAAAATCCAAGGGAAACAATTCATTCGCAAGTTATCGTGCATGGTTTTCTATCATACCCGCATTTTTCTTAAACAAACAAATGTTCTTTCAAAATAAAATTAATAAAAAAATGTTAACATGTGCTTTCAAAGTCACATGTTAATGAATCAATAAAAAATATTCATCTAAAAAATTGTACATTTAACTTTGTAAAATTAAAATATTGTTTTTATTAGTGTAAAATTGCTGAGAACACAGTTCTATTTTATATTATTTGCATAAAAAATGCATAAAACTACAAACTCTCCTGAAGTGGGATATTATTCTTTTGGGATTCATTTCCACACTGGGAAGTAATTTATTATACTAATTTTAAAATACATCTGCAGCTCAGAGGTAGAGTTTGGGACCCCAAAAGCCTTAAATGTATACATTCAATAGGCACGTGACTAGGAACAACTGCTTGTTATTGAGAGAGGTCCTCCTTCTAGCTAAAAAAAATGATTTGCATGTGATTCTTGGGCCACATCCCTGTAATTTTTCTGAGGAAATTATGTATAGTGTACTGTACTCCTACTGTTTAAGGAAAATAAAATAAGTGTTAAATAAAAAATAGTATTTTTGACATACAAAGGAATGTAATACCGACTACTAAAGTATATAGTTTTACTTTATAACATTTTTTAGGGATATTAAATTTTTATTGACTTATTATACAATATACGTGAATGGTAAAAGAGTTAGCATGTTCATTTTTTAAGTTAGACTTAGACTGACAAAAAAGTTTATCAAGACTAATAGGTTTGTTTGCATGTATATATCTCTAATGAAAACTATAGACATATTAAGATAATTTTAAGCAAATAAATTAGTTCAAAGTTTTCTCGTATTCTCTTGAGTCTTAACCCAAGTTCAATCACTTTAAAAATAAAAGTAGTTTGTTGTCCGCTTGCCTTCTATTCAAGTGTAAATAATGGTTCATATAAAATATAGGCTCATAATGTTAGTATGCTAAAATAGAAACCCTAGAGAAAGAGAAAAATCATAGCCGGTTGTAAGATTTAAGTGCATCCGTAATATTAAATATTACCTCAATGATTTTCTATATGTTGATTGACATTTACATAAATTGTTATAGTGTATCATTGGTTTTTTGTGTCTGATCTTCCTGATGATTTTGGTGGTATGGTTGATAGTGGTATGGTTGATAATGGTATTGTGGTTTTGCATGGTTAGGGCTGTTACCACCCTGGAAATTGTTGTTGTACTAATTTTGATTATGAATTTGGCCTTGTATTTGGTTGTTAGCAAAGTTAATCTCTTTTTCTAGGCGAGCCTTATACACATAGAGATCTGGTTGCAATAAAACTTCCTCATTCTATGGACAAGTGTTATTGTCCTCTCTTTGTCGTTCTTTGTTTGTTTCACTGAGTAAAACCAGCATTTGTTCTTCATGCATGTGTCTCATGATATTTATGTGTGTTGAATTTTTGAATGATTTTGATGATGAGATTAAGTGTTGTTGATGATGGTGGTGCAGTGATTAGATGATGATGATGATGTTGTTGAAGGTTGTTATTTTAAAAAAAATTCTGGATTTTTATGAATGTTGATGAAGGTGGTGTTAAAGATGATGAAGAAATAGAAGGAAGAAGATGAAGAATTTTCTGGATTTCTTTTCTAGATTTGTTGTCTTTTCGTTTTTTTTTGTTTTGGTCCCTTTGCGAATTTTGTATTTTAGTTTTGGTCCTTCTAACTTTCTGAGTCAGCATTGGGGAACGACACATAAGCATCATTTGCCACGTCAGCCGTTGTTTGTCGCGTATGTATTTTTGTAACAGAAGATGACGACAAGGACCAAAAGCAGAATGTTTATAACTTACAGGGGTTGTTTTAGAACAAAAAAAGATTTCGGGATAAAAACCAAAAACACGCGAACTTACATAGATGATTTACATATTTAGGGCTAATTTTTTTGAAAAAAAATAAAAATTGATACCTTAAAAGAAACAAATGAATTGAAATATTTGGGTTTCAAACATAGGTGTCATTGAAGATGATGATAGGTGAAGGCAGGGATGGATCTAAAAAATTTGACTTGCGGGGGCAAGATTTTATATAATATATTTAAACAAATTTTTAACGGCTATATACCCGTATAAATAAAACAACAGCTATTTCTTTTCATAAACTTAGAAAAATACATCTCTATGTATGTGGAAAAAAAACATTCAATATTTAATCTCAAATACATTTGCACATTTGATTTTATAAAATTCATGAGAATTTTTTTTATGGTATAAATTCTTATGTAATGGGGGTAATCAATTATTTTAAGAGAGGGAAATACTTAAAATATCAAATAATTAGCAAATATAATGAGAATAGTAGTGAGAGCAGTTTCCCCCAATCCAACAAGAGTGAATTCGTGCATGGGTGAAGGAGAGAGGCGAAGAGTTATTTTGCTTTGATTTTTTGTGTTTGACATTCTACTTTGCTTGCTTTTGCTTTGGTTCTATAAATAATTCGAATTTTACCTCAGAAATTAGGATTCTAGGTGTTGGATTAAAGAGGATTTCTTGAATGATTTTATGTATGTTGAGTATTTGAATGATTTTGATGATGAAATTGGGTGTTGTTCTCACTTGTTGATGGTGGTGTAGTGATTAGATGATGGTGATGTTGTTGTTGATGATTGTTGTTTTTAGATTTTTTTCTCTAGATTTTAATTAATGTTGATGAAAGTGATGTTAAAGATGATGAGGAAGAAATAGAAGGAAGAAGATGAAGAATTTTCTGGATTTTTTTTTGGATTTGTTGTCTTCTCGTTTTTTGGTTTTGGTCCCTCTGTGAATTTTATTTTTTGGTTTTGGTCCCTCTAACTTTCTAACTCATCATCGAGGAACGACACATAAGCATCTTTTGTCATGTCACACGTCGCCACGTCAGCCGCCGTTTGCCACATGTGCATGTTTGTAACCGATGATGACGGCAAGGACCAAAAGCAAAACGTTTATAACTTACAGGGGTTGTTTTAAAACAAAAAAAAGATATAGCGACGAAAACCAACAACACGCGAACTTACAGGGACGATTTACGTATTTAAGCCAAAAATTTATCAAAATATGTTTGTTCTCAAATTTTCGCAATCTAGAAAATATTTTCTCCTTTTTGGCCTTGGGGTTGTTCAATTTGAAATACAAATGAACATTCATGTATTGAGATTTTGAATCTGTTGAGTTTTAAATTTTGTTCAAGATTGTTTGTTGTTCTCGGGACAAAAACCAAAAACATGCAAACTTACAGCGATGATTTACATATTTAAACCTTATTTTTTTCTGAATATTGTCCTTGTATTTTTTGATACAAAATAAAATTATTTTTTATTAATATTATTAATTTATTGTAGAAATGAAAATTCATCATTAAATATATTTAAGCACAATTTTTTTAGCTAATACAAAGTTGTAATTTAATACTAATAGTTTTGTAAAATAAATAAATCAATGCTAATAGTTATACACAGTTTGATGAGGAAAAACTCTAAGCACCTCAAACAAAAACAAATAAAGCATAAAATTATTTAGATCACTCATTAATATTTTTTGGACTTTGATCCTCTCCTTTTCTCATTCTCCATTTCATGTCTATTTTTTTTATATTTTCTCACTCTTAAATTAATTTTTTATTTTTTTCTTTATTTTGATATTCTCTCTAAAATTTAGAGAGAAATACACACAATACAGAACGAGAGAGAAGAAGAGAATGAAAGACAGAGATAAAACATCATAATGTGATTACTACAAATTTAATGTCTCTTTCGACAAACCACGACCAAAACTTCGGCAATACAGAGATAAAACTTGTTAACATTTTCTTAATGAGAATTAATTCAATGGATCGATTGAAATGATAAGTAAAAATGAGAGAAATAAAAGTAATTTGGGAATAATTTTTTTATGATGAAAAGAATAAATTATCTTTAATTACTTTCTATTGTTAAGAAGAGCTATGACGTTTGCTCAAAAAAAAAAGAAGAGCTATGACGTGGAACTATGTAGGGAAAGAAGCTAGGTGGAGAGGTTTTGTTCCTAAATAAGGAACATGACTTAATACGGGGAACAGTAGTGGATTAAGAAAGCTCTTAAATTATTCGCATTTTGGTACCAAAAAAAAAAGTAACAGTAACTAAATTAAAAGTAAAGATAAAAAAAGACACAGTGTGATAAAGTATAATAATGAGATGTTTGGTTAAAAAGAAGTTGTTGTGTTGTTTGGATAACGAAATTTGTGATATAGTGATTGGTAAAATCGTTGGGTAACAATATTAAAAGAAAGAGAAATATACATGCAGACGTGAAAACGACCTATTTGGATTATTGATAGGAACGTTAACGGCGTCAAAGAAAGGTGTGTGTTTAGGGCTGTGGTTGTCAGGCTTTTGATTATAGGGTGGGGGCCTTACAGGAATCATGATCATAATAGAGACGGGACAGACACAAATCACCTTCCCGAGGAGTAATAAGTAAGGGTAGTAGTAACTTTTTTGAGTCATTCATTGATGCATGCAAGTTAATCAAAAGAGAGTCACCTAAAGTTTGTGGTCTTGTGGGTCCTACTTTTATTTGCTTAAATATTTTCTGTTATGAATAATGTTTTCAACCCATTATTATTGATTGATCAAAATTCATCTAGATCCTATAAAATTTAGATGAGACTCGTTTGATTTTGTTAGTTTATGTTAATTTTAAGAGGAATGTTATTCGAACAATCATTTAGTTGATAATTTATGAAACAATCATAATTTATAAAGAAAAAATATGTGTTTATAGGAAAATCAAAATAATAAAAAAATAAAGTACAAAAATAATATGAGTATATAAAAGAAAGTTGTCACAAATGAATGTTCAAAAATTATTAAATGAAAATATGTTTTCTTGAAATTGTGTGTTAAAGAGTGTGTTATCGCAACTCATCTATATCCCTCCTTCCCAAAAAAATGTTGAAATGAAACTAGGAGTGTGAGAAAGAAGGAAAGAAACCATTCCCTTTCAACCAATGAATCCTAGTCCTAACTGCTAAATACGAACAAGGTCAATATTACTTCCTTTTTCATGTTCCTATGTCATTATTTGGAACTTTAAAAAATGTCACTGTTTGGATAATTGCTTGATGGTGGCCTGCAGTAAATTTTGTTCCCTCTTTTTCTTCTTTTCTCATCTTTCCCCACTCACTCTCACAAGTTTACTCTTTTTGATCTACTCACTCTCATGTTATAAATTTTATCTTAGTCAAAATATTTTATGAATTTAAATTGGAGAATGTTAACCAATGTCTCCGGAGCATTGGTTAAGCAGTTAAAAGAGGTAAAATTTTATTAAAAAATGGTGTAATAATTAGTTAGTTAAAAATAAAAGTTTATATTTCCAAGACAATTTTTCTACTTTTAGATTCCTTAACCAATACCCCCGAGACACTGATTAACAAGACCCATTTAAATTTTATGGGTCATACCCCCTAAGGGCACAAGTTAAATATCTAAAAAAAGAATAAAAACATAAATGTCGTATTGAAAAAATAAATTTTTAATTTTTCAAGACATTGAATGCACAATTTTCAAAAACAAATTTTTATATTTGACTTCTAAACTTGTGCTTTAAGGACACAAATTAACGTTTCCTAAATTTTATTTATTAGTAATGTTTATGTAAAAACATGATACAGCACTCTAAATCTAATACTATATATGGTCATTAATCAACTAGTTATAATCGTAGATGATAGTGTGCATGTGTAAATATTTCCATTTCTATATAAAAAAATTGTACTCCCTCCTCCCGTAATAATTGACTCTTTTGTAAAAAAAATAATGTCCCACAAATCTTGACCCTTTTCAATACAACATTAATTACTTTTTTTTAATTATAACTTTAATTAATATTACTTTCACCACTCTCAATTCAATATATTCTACTTTACATTTATGATAAAGAAGAATCCACCAATACTTGATAAAGACACTCAAAATAATTTTTCTCTCTCTTTTATTTATACATTTTTCTTAATCATTGTGAAAAGCTCAACTAGCTCAGTTAAATTGGGATGGATGGAGTACAATGTAAATTAAAATTTTATTAATTTTTTTAGTTAATATTGACAGCTTGTAGAGTTTCAAATTCCAACTATACATAACTAATTATAGGTTCTAGTGTACTTATTAACAAGACGAATTAAAGTTGTGTGGTAAACCAAACTTGTGTACGAACTAGGGTTGCATCTAAGAGAAGTAGTACTACCTAGATGTGGCGAACCATTTTAGTTGAGAGGCATCACATTTATGAGTCAAGTTGGAGAAATCAAAAAGTGATTTTATATTCATAATGTTTTTTTTAACAGCAAAAATAATAAAACTAATATATTATAAGCAGAAGACGTGCTTAGCTAAAAAATATTACAAACAGTTAATGGTTCGAAAGAAAAATAACATCCTAACATTATCAATGATTTTATATTTGTAAAGTTGATTTTAACATGTTTCAATTATATTGATTGAAATTGATTAGTGGGTCGAGGACTCATTCCCCTTCTTTGAACCCCGATTCATATCTAATTAATTTTAATTTAAAATTATATTTTGTTTAACTCTCATATATGAATGCAGCGTATGTTTGATTTCATTTTTGAGGGGGTTAGTATGTTTGATTTCATTTCTGCGGGGGTTAAAATTTATTTTACAGTTGTAGAATGCATTGCAATATGTCTGTCTCATCTTTGTTAGAATTGACTTTGTCTTGTTTTGCTAACGGAATTTTATTTCTAAAATTGCTTTTCAAACTCAAATTTATTATTGAATGTATTTTTACATGAATATATTTAAACAGATATCATTTTATCTAAATCAATTTTACATAACAGTTTTAATCGAAATTAATTTTTGTCCTAAAACCATATATCGATGTTTCTTTTCCTTTTTGTTGTTTAATATTAATTGCTAGATTGGTGAACAGTATCCCAAACATTAGCTACAAAATGAAGATCAAACCACGGTGGCTCATTTAGATTATCATAATTTCCATAATAGAAAGAAGCTCTGATTGAATATTTAGGAAAGCTCCTCACATATTCTAGTTGCTGCTTGAATTCAGAGACATATCTAAGAATACATTTCAAGTGTGGCTAAATACGTATCAACCGAAAAAAATCACCAATTTTTAATATTTTATAGCTTAGCGACTGAATGTTCGGTCGCTAATTATGTTGCTTAGTGATTTAGAGACCGAGTTTTACTCCAGCGACTGAATAATTGTTGTTAGACCTATTAGCGACCGATTTTCATTACTTAGAGACTGAAAATTCGGTCGCTAAGTAAAAGATTTCTAATCATTTTAAAAATCCATGTGTGCTTTGTAACTCATACCCAACCTTCCATCCCCAATTTTTTATTTTATTCTAACCAAAAATTTGTAACTAACACATCACATTTGAGAGTTTGTTGTTGTTGTTGGTGGTGGTGGCGACGAGTAAGCAGACACGAGGGGGAGAAAGAAGGATGATGGAACATAGTGGAAAAAATCTATTATTAAGAGAGTATGATAATATCATGGTCTTCAAAATATATCAAGTATATCCAGTGGCTGTTATCCACTTTACAAACAACAAAAAAAACAAGTGAAGTCTCCTATGGTAGGAGACCTAAAGAGGTCAGCTACCATAACTTTTGCCCTAACATGTCATACTAGCTTTACTCAGTGTTGACTTAGAAGCTAGATCTTTGATGTTTTGTATACAAAAATAAATCTCAGATCTTTGATGATTACGAAAATTAAAATAGGAGGACCAATTGATTAAGTGATCTGATCATACCAACACTTATACTTAGGAATCCAAATCACCCTTGGAGACACAAATTGCACAATTATATTATCATTAGGAGTAAATATAAATAATTGATTATGTTTTTGATAAAACGTGAATTGTGAACAGTGTTTGTGCTATGCAACTATGCTGGGAACTCATCCATTCCAATCATGGGTGGGCCTGTTTAATTTATTGATAGCAAGAGCAAGAGTGCTTAGAGAAATAGATTCAATTTCTCATCATGTGAGGTCTATTTGATAAAAATTGAAAGAAAAAAAAAATTATCGATGTCATGTGATATTTGAAATATTAGCTCAGGTAACTCGATTGGTTTGTGGAATAATATTGACATGTCAGCCTTTGCTTCCTTTGTTTCATTTTATTTTTCGCTTAAACTTTCTCCATTGAATATGAATTTTTAAGCATTAAATAAAAGGATAAAAATTTATATTTAATCATGTTTTGTTAAAAAAATTCAATTTTTTTGGAGAGATTGTCATAATATTATACTTATTTTTGGTAAATTTCATTAAAAATATATGAAGACTAAATATGAGTTGAATAAAAGTGGAGATCAAAAGTGGTGATGAAAAATTTTAGGGGGATTAAAATTCTAACCAAAATTTTAGAAGGACTAAAATAAAAATTGATATATTTATAGAGACCAAAAACATATTTAACCTTTAATATAAAGTTCAATAACTTATAATTCTCCGCAAATATTCAAAGTCCTACCACCACCTCAACATGGCGGAGAGATTGGATTTAGGGCTTGATTGAGATATAGAGAGAGACTTACATTTTCTTGAGTGGAATGAAATTAGGATCGTGGGTGAGAAATTGTGGAAACCCTGATTTGCCTTGTTTTGTCTGAGTATTGTCTTGCAAAAGTGGGTCAAAACTTGCGCTTTAAATTTGAATCTCGGCCAATCAAATTACCACTACTCACAATTAACCTGGTATAAAAAAAGTTAGGGAGACCAAAAGTGCGTTTAAAACGATTAACCAATTTTTTTTTTAAGAAATCAAAATGAGATATATTACTACCAACTGACTATTTACCCAATACAAGATGTGCTAGAGAAGAGAGCCAAAAAATACAACACAATGTGAACAAAGTCGATCACAAGTTAGCCAACACCCAAACAAAGAAAATGGTTTTGACACCAATTATGAAAACTGTAATGAAAAGCACCGTGACTCCCTTTATACCACCAAAATGAAAGAAGCTTAATACTCTCCACAAGGTGAATAGGAGAATTTTCTATACCACGAAAAAGACAATCATTATTTCCTTCCAAATCACAAAAGAGCTAGCAAACCAAATCAAATGCATGAAAGAGCACCTTGATTTAACATAACCTGAAGAAGTACCGAACTGATAAAAATGATCGAGAATGTTAGCAGGATTCGCTGAATTGACGCAAAACCAATTCCTAACCAGTTGCCAAATATGACCAAAGAGACTACAAGTCAAAAATAAATGATTACATGATTCTTGATGACATGTTGTCATTACGTAATTTTTAGGACTTATTTTGACAAATTTGATAGAGTTCAGAGCAATATGAATGGTCCAGAGGCGTTAAAAAGCGAGAAAACAACTAAGAGCTTGAAGCAACAAAACGCGGCGTGATTGCTTACATCGTGACGCGATTTTATAGGCAGGGAGGCGTGTCACGATTGTGAAGAAGGATCTCGAAGGACTCTAGGTTGTTATAAAATCGTGACACGATTGGACACAGGCACGACGCGATTTTTTGATCAGAAAATATTTCCTATTTAACCAGAAGTCAGTGCCAGAAACAAGGGCTACGATTTTGAGGAGCAAAAGTGCGATTTTGAGACCTGTTATTCAGTTCATGTATGTTTTAATTATTTCATTGATTATGCTATTCGTAAACTCGATTACGAGTAGCTAATCTCTCATAGATTAGGCCTGAGATGAATCTATGTAACCCTAATTGATCCATGTTGCTGTGAAACTCTATTTATTATGAATGACAATCTAGTTTTTATTCAATTAAATTGTTCTTAATGCTTTTTATATCCTGATCACATATAAATCTGATTTAGTGAGAACGAATGACTACTGACCTTAGCTTTCGACTTAGACCTAATTGAATTGTTCTAATAAACATGGTTAGTCTAGGAATGGATAATCGTTTATTAGTGATATTAGGTTAACGTGCTCTAAACCTTCAAAGATTACTAGACCACCTAAGGAATTAAGGGTTGTAGTTTGAGAAGAGAGTCCTAACTCAAAGGATTGATTAGGACTATTTTGTTAATTATCATGAACTAGAGAATCATTCATAAGAATAGGTGAAGTATACCAATTAGGGAAACACTAGAGGATTCGACAGACCCGATCTCATCTCTCTCCATATATTTCTTAATCAATCTTTATTTTAAGTTACTTGATTTCATCAAATCAAACCAAACCAACTGCCTCGTGGCAAATTAAAAGAACTTTATACATCCTTTTGAATAACGTAATTGAATTATTGAGATTAAAACCAGTCCTTGTGGGAACGATATTTTTACTACTTTGATAGTATTTGGTACACTTGCCAATATTCTATCAAATCCTATAGACCACAACCACTGACACACAGCTGAGAGTCTTGTGGAATAATTCCTCTTTAAAATAAATTCACCTTAGTTGGCAATCTATTCCGAAAAAGCTGTCAAGCAAACATTGAGACCTTCAAGGGGACACCCTTCCTCCATAAGAGAATTGCGGGGATGAAAACATGCGGTGACGACCCTTCTGTAAAACTGCGATCAGCCTCACTGACTGAATACCCAGCACCTGGGTCACGAACCCACTGGCACACATCGTCAAAATCAACCTACAGATAACAGTCAACAATAAATTCCTACATTCCATTACCATTTCCTCCTCCCACGCCCATAGTCTCCTTCTCCACTTCCAAGCCTCCACTCCCTCGCTCCACCCCCCAGCAAACATCAGTGCCACATGTGTAAGTTAATTAACCAACTAAAATTATATATATTAGATATGATTTGTTTACATTAGGTGTAAGTCATTGAACTCATTCCAAATCTAGACCATTGTATTAAATTGATCCTTCGGTTTAGATAACATAGTGTAAAAACTTAATTAAAATTGGGGAAAGGTCATATGAATGGTTTTTTTTTCTTTCTCTAGCACACTATGTTGTATCATGATTCTTTTACTGTGTGAAGTTTTAAATCGTTGTTTATTACAAGGTTAATTTTCGTTCTTCTCCATGTTTCATTCCTACAAGCAACAATTTATGTCTTTCCTTCGTTATTTCGCTCAATTTGATCAATTAAGTGGGCTTTCTCTACTCTAAATAGGAACACATATTGCAAGTAATGGATCCCAAAAAATGGAGGAAAGGGTTGTTCGTATGGTCCTCTTCCATCTTCCCATTAAGGACCGTCATACACTTTTTTTAATTATATCCTTCGTACAATTAGTAATAACCTAAATCTACATGATATAAAAATATAATCTAAAAGAGGGATTTGATTTGAAAAAAAACATAGATAATGGGGAATCAATTTTTTTTTTTAAACAGCATATATTATTAAGCTAGGTCACTTAGGGTGGAATGATGGAGGAGAGACGTGGAAGTGGAGAAGAAAGTTATTTGCGTGGGAGGAGGATCTTCTCATGAACTGTTGCTTTTTGTTTCATAACGTTGTTTTGCAGGATGGTGTTAATGATTGTTGGAAATGGTTACTTGACCCAATCAAAGGTTTCTCAGTCAGCGACAATGCTATTGGATTTGTTGATTATCACCATCATGGTGCTTGGCTCATCTTGTTTGACGTTGATAAATAACCAAATTCATACCTCCCAAAAGCAAAGAAAGATATCACATTCCACTATTCCATTTCATTAAGCAAATATATATGTTGTACATTTTTTTTGACATACACAAATTTAACGCATTTCATTAATAAAAATCGGAGCAACACATTCTAGAAACAAATCAAATACTTAAGGATTAGCCATATATATTGCCACACAATCTAATACATGGGTCATCATATTGCATTACCTTCTAGAGAGACCGACCAACGAGTTTGAACATAAATTTGAAAATGGAGGAAACAATCTCTAACGATGAAACCAAAAGGAGACAAATCTAGATTTAAGTCGTTGAAACTATCGACCATTTGTTTTGCATCAATATCAAATATAACATTGTTAAGACCCAATTTATCAATCAGTTTGATAACTTGCAGTAGACCAAATGCTTCCCCGTCCTTAACTTGAAGATATGAAAGAAAAGAAATGGTTTTAGCCTTGATATTGTTTCCCTTATGATCTCTAACGCACATACAAGTACCAACTTTGTTATACTTAGAAGTTGCATCCATATTACATTTTAACATACTAAAGAGAGGTTTCTTCAAAAGTACCACTCTTGGTCAAGGAGTTGTACTTGTATTCTATTACCGTTGTAAATTTTATCATTGCCATTGATTGATGAAAGAAGCGACACGATGATACATTGTTATAGCATTTTTATCCGCTTTATCCCATGATTTCAAATTACGGTTTTTTCACAAACCCCATAAAGTTGTACACCACGTGCTACGTCTCACCTGAGACATTTTTTGGGCAACTCTAAAAAATAAATCAGCAATTTCGTCGGCAAGTAACATATGTGGTTCTATCAAATCCGATATTTTTAGAGATTTCCAAGCATCTATACTATAGCAACATGATAATTGACAAAAAAAATGCCAAGATTTTTTACCATAAGAATTACAACGAATAAAGTGCAATTTTGAGGGCAAGCTTAGCTCTAGTTGGTAAGCAATCCCCCCCCCCCCCCCCCTTTTATAAAACA
>Ga0228711_1005411_pt1 | contig 19423 bp, 8 predicted proteins | sample MedpolnodulmetaG_2_FD_177996 | JGI IMG/M metagenome (GOLD analysis project Ga0228711, IMG submission 177996) | Root nodule microbial communities from Medicago polymorpha collected in Santa Monica, California, United States - brown nodules | ecosystem: Host-associated > Plants > Roots > Nodule... | reverse complement strand
ATAAGGGAAATCGAGTATTACGTGAAATCTGGTAGTAACCTAGATGGTTGAAAGCAAAATTGAAAACAAAATTCCCAGAGAATGAACTACAGAACATCAATAGTTATATTATTCGATACTAAAGGAATATCTACACTGATTTTCAGATCTCAGAGTCTCTATATTTAGTGTTTTGAATAAGCTATTTTTTAATATAAGCTCTTTTGAAATAAGCTGTTTTGAATAAGTTGTTCTTTAAAATAAGCTGTTTTTTAAAATAAGTTGTTTTGCATAAAATAAACTGTTTTAAAATAAGTTGTTTTGAATAAGCTGTTTTTTAAAATAAGTTATTTTTAAAATAGATATGGTTGATGGTTCAGTTCGGTTCGGATAATTGTGGTTACTAACGGTTCAGTTCGGTTAGTGAATTGTTATCAAAATAATGGTTCAGTTCGAGAATTGGTTAAATGGTTCAGTTAATTTTGATATGGTTCAGTTCGAATTGGGTTTTGGTTATTTTTGTCCACCCCTACTTCCTTGATTAGATATAGTCACATCCGGAATAATTTGCACCCCACACTTATTAAACAAAAAAAATGATTAAATGATAATTAAGGAAATATTACTATTAATAGCAATTCAAAAATAGTAAATACTCTTAAGATAACAAATGACAAACTTACCAAAGAAATAGTTAGTAAAAAAGGGCCTTGAGTCTTGACTTTGCTCATCTCGCAGCTTACAAACTTGGAATAACTTGTAGAATAGCACTTGATGATTGTCACATAGAACAAACCGTCGGTGTTATGAAATAAACTAGTGGGCAAACACGTATGTTATTCTCAATATTTATTTGATAAGGTCGAGTTCTTAAAAATTTCAGATAGTTAGAATGATATCTTTATATGGCCTAGATCCTCTCCATTTGAGGAGGAAATGATCACTTCCAGCGTTGATCCTAAGATATTTTATGCACATAGCGAATCTATAACATTATGTCCTATTAATTATTCGAATGTCATTCTTCTAAGATTGTTTGTTGCAAAAAATTATTTCATAATTAAGGTTCTCTAAAAATACATCTTGAATAGAATTAATCAAAGTGAGTTAAGAAGAAATATATCGATATATAATAATAACTACTATATAAAAATAATAATTATGGTGTCCCTAAAAAAATAGTGTCCTGGGTTGTCGCCCTTCCCGAACCTTGATCACTTCAATTCATAAAAAGAAGACACGTGGTAATCTAAAATTTTTACTTCGATTTTTTCTTTTCAGTGTAACTTGCTTTTTCATTTCTAGTAATTTTACTACTTTGAATTGTGAATATGAAATGAATTTTTTCTCTCAAATTGAATAAAAAATAAACATTTCAGTAGACATTTATCTCTCTTTAATTGTCTTTGCAAAAATTACGACTGCGTCATTTTTCTCGACTCATAGGCGTTGTGCGAGGTTCATGGTTTATGGAATAGAGCGTAGTATTCTGCGAGGTGAGTTGATAACGTTTGAATCATATGCATCTTGAAATATCATTCGAAGTCACTCACTGAGTGGAGCGAAGTTAGGTGTGCATTCATGTCTTCAATCCTTATACTTGTTTCCATCATTGTTGTATTTCCCTTGCTTTGAACCTACTATTTGTTTGATGAAGATGTTACTCATCCAAGTGATAAAAGATTTGAACCTCGGTTTCATCTATGACTATTGCATATCGAAAAAAGTTAGTTCAAAAGGTAAAATTTTGTATCGAGAAAAAATTTAAACATAAATATTATGAAAACGAACCATGAAAAATAAAATAAATATTTTCACAATTCCATTTGTATTTTAACAAGGTGGATGTGTTAAGAAATTATACTGTTATAGTGGATGTAATGTGGGTTACATAAATGATGATACTTTGATGAATATATCATTTCTATTGTTTGAACTTTAAAGATACTAGAGAGATGTCTCTTTGTTTTCTTTTTCTATTGGTTGACCTTTTTATTTGGTTGTTGATTCTCTTTATTTGGCTCCTTCCTTCTCTCCTCAATGACTCATAGATCTCTAGCTACCTAGGCCATATTTATATTGTGTTTTCATATTAGTATCGTTGGATGCTCATTCATTAAGCTGCAATTTGGGTTTGTTACAAGGCTCTCCTTTTTGATGGAGTGAAATTTTGGTGAAGACTAAAGCTTTATTAGGAAAAAGAGGAGGGTACAAGAACGGAAGAGACATGTGATGGCTCAACAGTGTTTTACGCAAAATGAGAAAAAAAGAATCAGTGATCATGGAAATAAAAAATTGGTATTACACTCAAAATAGAAAAGTGGTTGCTTTGTGTTAGTGCATGTTTGGTTGTACATTGAGACACATTAATTTTGAGTAAATTGATTATGACAATAAGTTGAAGAAGAATTGATTTTAAGATTTTTAAAAGTAAGTTAAATAATAAATTCAAGTGTTTAAATGAATTCTAGAAATAAAAGTTCAAAATTCAACTTCATGTAAGACAAACCGATCGACTTAATGGAACCTGTACGCGCATAGTGGTGCTTTTATTACGAGGCAGAACATTTGCATACAAGAGGAAACTTTGCATAATCAATGGAAAGAAAGACGTTACTAGTAGATTTATCATATTATACACGAGAAAGACTCAACCTGTGTTGGATCACATCCACCAAATTACTAGATAAAATAGAATTTTTTTTTAAAAAAAGTATTATAGTGTGTACAAATTCACTTAACAACCCATTTCTTTATCATATTTAAATTTAAAACATATGATATGAATATTAAAAATTAAATTTACCTACAAACAAATGAACTGATCCAAATTAAATCTAAAAGTATTATTTTATGAATGAAAAGGATGGTGTAGGTGTAGGTGTAGTAAAGTAATTTGCAATGCGTGTTGCATACGGCACCGTTTGACGCAAGACGACAGAAAAAGAGCTGAGCTTAGAGAATGAAGAAGAAGCGGGAAATGAATGAGTACGATATAAACCCTAGAAGAAGTTGAAACGCAGCAGAAGCAACAACCATGTCTGAGCGGATTCGCAACGTCTGGATCTCTGGTCTCTTGGATCCTTCCGAAATGAGGATGAATGAGAGATACTGGTTATACACAGGTGATATTCAAAAGAGCAAGGAAGCTCAAAAAGAAACAAAGAAAATTGAAAAGTTCTATAAGTCTTATCTCAAAAATCAGTCATGGCGGAATCTTTTCAATCAGAATCAGGGAGGTCGTCGCCAGGTTCGTATGAAGTGGATGTCTAATCCCATTTCCAATTCTATCCCTGCAGATATCACCTTCTTCAACAGACAAAACTATAAGGTACTATTTTAATCATACACTTTCCTTTCCTGTATTATTTTCTGTTTCATAATAGCTTATTTTCACAACTTAACTTAGTAACTTAAACGTGTTTTCCACATGCATAACATAACAACAAAACTCACTTATTTTTCCTCACTTTCTGTGACAATGTTTGGTAATAACTTTTCAAAACAACTTATACAAATTTTCATAAGCCTTTTTTTAACTTATTCTCATAACTTATGAAAACACCTTATACAATACACAAAAACAATTTCACTTTATTTTATCATTTGCTATAAACTGCAAAAACACTATACAAAAGTCCATAATATTGTTGGTTTTCTTGCTTGCGTAAACTCATATTCTTCGGTTAATGGTTTTTATACTATTGACTTTATTTAAAATACGTCCTCCTTGCAGATGACCGTGATTGACACACCTGCTCCTGTTGATTTCACTGCTGAGGTTAAGAATGCTCTGTGTGCCTTTGACGGTGCAGTTCTTGTTCTTTCTAGTGTTGGTGGCGTGAAAACCCAGTCTATTTCTGTTGATGAGCAAATGATGGAATTTCAACTTCCAAGACTTGTGTTCATCAACAATCTTGACCACAAAGGAGCAGATCCGTGGGAAGTTCTAGATCAGGTAAACTTACTTAGATTAATGGATTTGAGGTCATATTAATCCTAGATAGCAAGCGGCATGTAGCGCCGAACCCCAAAAATGCTAGATAGCAAGAAAGCCACTATTGTCAATCTAGGATAGTGGAGCAAAGTTGAGCTATTGTTTCTATTTTGTGTCATACGTCACAATCCCCATGCTTCACACTGCTATTGATAACATGTGTTTTCTAGTTTCATTTCTAGTTGAACAATTTTGTTTATTTTATAAAGAGAACTTCAATAACATAATCTTTTGTGTGTTTCTCTATATTCAATACACAGAGCATCTAACTTCAGTTCAGATTTAGAAACGTTTAATATTTAATTTTTATTGACCTTGGACATTTTTATAATTATTTCTCAGTTTTACTTATAATTCAAATTCATATTGTTGTTCTTATCCGTTTAACATTTTTATTTATTTTTCAGACAAGATCCAAGCTTCAGCATCACAGTGCTGCACTACAAGTTCCGATAGGCTTGGGAGATAGTTTTAAGGGACTTATTGATCTCGTGCAATCAAAGGCCTACTTTTTTCATGCTTCAAATCGGTCTGTTTCTGAATCTTTTGCATTGGTTATGCTTGTGGTCATTCTTCAAATTACTCAATTCATTTCTTATTGCAGTGAAAAGGTCGTTGATGAAGAAATTCCTAGAAATATGGAATCCTTGGTGTCAAGAAAAAGGCGTGACCTTATAAAAACTGTGTCCGAGGTGGACGATAAACTTGCTGAAGCTTTTAGCAGTGACAAGCCCATCTCAGCAGCTGATCTTGAGGTGTGTTGAAAAACAATGTTTTTTTTTTTTTTTTCCATTGGAGTTTTGCATGCATATTATTTGGTTTTACATTTAGCAAAGATTTATCAGATGTTTTTGTTTTGACAAATAGTTTATCAACATATTGTCTTGAAGTTTGAACTTCCTAAATGTGTCTCAACTAAAAAAAGCACATACATTTCATTTTGTAATGGAATAGAATGTTGCATGGGTCTCAAAGAAGATACCATAATATATCATGTGAAACATAATATAAATCCTTTGCAAAACCAACTTTTTGTGCTTGCACCACTGTAGGCACGTGCATTTTCAGATGGTGTGATATACGAAAACCTGTTGTTACTTCGCTCCCACCCCCATCTATAAATTTTATTTTGTATATAGGTTTTCTTTTTATTATTATTGTGTGTGTAGGAAGCATTTTCAAATATAGTGTGATATACGAAAACCAGTTGTTACTTTGCCCCCACCCCCCATCTTCGAATCTTATTTGGTAACAAGTTTTCTTTTTGTTATTGTTGTGTAGGAAGCAATTTGTAGGGCAACCATAGCACATAAATTTGTACCGGTTTTCATGGGTAGTGCATTCAAGCAAAAGGTAACCGTTAAATTGCCTTGAATTCTTTGTTATATGTTCTTGACCATCATTCCCCCCATTTCTTTCTCAGGAAAACTCTTTTTCAATTGACTCATTAATATGATTACAGTTTTATTTAGTTTGGGTCTTCTAGAGACTTCACTTTGGAAACTGAATTCACTTGGATCATTTTTTGTACAATGATGACTAGTAGTGGTCCATGACACTGAAAAATTTGGATCTGGTCAAATCTAGAGCATGTCATTTGTGTTAATCCTATTAAGAACAATAATCAAACATTAGTTTAGACTTTAAGGGAACTTTGGACTCCTAATTTGAGACATAATATTCTTTATATTTTATTAAAGTTCTTGATATTAATTATCTTAATAATGAATTTTTTAGACATCAATCCCACTAGGAATCATCCTCCATGCTATCATGTTTTGAACCCCTGTTATATTCTTTCACATGCATGCACACTATGTCTGAAACACTAATATGATACAAACTTGAACATTCTATATTTCATGCATGCTCATTGTATTGGATTGAGATTTTAAAAAACTATTTTGGCATATAAAAGTCATGTGAATTTTAAAAGACTTGTTGAAATGTAATGATTAATTGATGCAGGCCTCAAAAATGAGTAGAAAAGGTGTTGGTATTATTGGAAATTACAATTCCCCCCCTGTAGCACTCCTTAATAACTGGAATCATAACTAAACCACACCTTCTCATACTGAGCCTACTGCCACATCAGCACTGCTACTACCTAAGTGAGATAATGAAACTGAACATGACTTGTTTCATATGTTGGATTCATGCTAAATATACCTTTTATGTGTTAGAAATATACTAGACGGAATGAAGGTATGCTAGGGAGGAGAGTTAGTTGTTAGGTTGGGTTGAATGGCCAGTTAGTTACGCCCCGCTATGGGTAGTTGGGAGTAGGGTGGAGTGAGGGCCATAGTCGAGCCATTAGTTTGTTGACAAAGATCGAGAGGGGCTTTGTGTCTGTACTGAGGCTCCTTTCTTTGTAAGTGCCTCTGCTATTTTGGATGGAGTTAATGATTGCAGATGGTGAACCCTAGAAGAAGGCTTAATGTCCTCCGTTTGTAGCCACTATTTTCCCCATAAAACTCCATCTTGCCGCCATCCTTCACAAGTTGGCCGTAGCTGTTTGCAAGAAATCCTTCATTGCAATCTCCCCATGTCTACTATTTGATAACATTGATTTTGGCTTGAATAATATGTACAAGCCAACTCTTAATTTTGTATTTTAACAGTCTGATATTTTTTACTTTGTTTTTTCTGGTACAGGGGCTGCAACTACTTTTGGATGGTGTGCTTAACTATTTGCCATGTCCAACTGAAGTTATTAATGAGGAAAAGGTACCAAATACAAAGAAAGAATTGAATGAGATTATTTGAATTGCCTATATTATTAATAGAGGAAAGAACCTAGGCTAGCTAATCATACAACAATCATTTATGGAATTGGTCAAAGCAATTTCGCTCTGAGCCATAATCAGATTTGACATTCTAGAACCAAACACATGGACCTTGATACACTTGTGGCATTGACTTTCACACTAAGGAGAAAGTATGATGTAATTACTTAGTAACTAAATCGTGTTTTCAAGTATGCATGCATAACAACAAAACTCACATATTTTTCCTTGGTTTCTTGCCTGCATTAGTAGTAGTAAACTGATATATAAGCCTGTTTGGATTGACTTATTTGTTCTTGTCTGCTGGTATAAGTCTTGTGAGACTGTTTGAGTTAACTTTTGTGTGTGACTGTTTGGTATAATAATTTTCATAAGCCTTTTTTCAACTTATTTTGATAACTTTTCCAAGATGACTTATGAAAACACCTTATAGCATATACAGAAACAATTTAACGTTATTTTACCATTTTCTATCAAAATTGCTTATCAAAACTTCCACATAAGCGCTTATCATGACAGGCGCTTGTCATGATAAGCACTTGTACTATAAACTGCAAAAATGCTATAAGCTTTTTATACAAAAGTCAATAATATTCTTGGTTTTCTTGCTTGAATTATTCATGGCAGTAAACTCATATTCTTCAGTTAATGTTTTTTTTATACTATTTACTTTCTTTAAAATTTGTCATTGCAGATGAGCGTAATTGATACACTTGCTCATGTTGATTTCACTGCTGAGGTTCAGAACGCTCTGCCTGCCTTTGGTTCCGTTCTTATTCTTGATAGTGATGCTGTTGATGGTGTTGATGGGTTGCAGAGCCACCCCATTGCTGATGATAAGCAAAAGTTAACAGACCAAATTCCAAGACTTGTATTCATCAGAAATCTTAACCAGCCGGGGGCAAATCCGTGGCAAGTTGTAATTCGGGTAAACTTACTTAGGACTAATGGATTGGAGGTCATCATAGATGAGTATTATGTTATTAATCCCAGATAGCAAGCGGCCTGTAGCACCGAATTTATGCTATAGCGGTATAATAGATAGCGAGAAAGCCACTATTGTCAATCTAGGATAGTGGAGCAGAGTTGAGCTATTGTTTCTATTTTGTTTTGTACATCTCAATCGTAATGCTTCACACTGCTATTGATATCATGTGTTTTCTAGTTTTATTGCTAGTTGAACAATTTTGTTTATTTCATAAAGAGAGTTAGAGAACTTCAGTAACATTATCTTCTGTGAGTTTGTCTATATTCTATGCAGAGCTTCTAACTTCAGTTCAGATTTAGAAACGTATAACATTTAATTTTTATTGACCTTGGGCATTTTTATAATTATTTCTCAGTTTTACTTATAATTCAAATTCATATTTTTGTTCTTATCCATAGAACATTTTGATTTATTTTTCAGGCAAGATCCAAGCTCCCGCATCATAGTGCTGCACTACAAGTTCCAATAGGTTTGGGATATAGTTTTAAGGGACTTGTTGATCTCGTGCAATCAAAGGCCTATTTTTTCCATGCTTCAAATGGGTCTGTTTCTTAAACTTTTGCTTTGGTTATGCCTGTGATTATTCATCATAGTACTCAATTATTTCTTATTGCAGAGAAAAGCTTGTCGCTGAGCTAGTTCCTGGATATATAGAAGCCTTGGTGTCAGAAAAAAGGCATGAACTTATAAAAACTGTGTCCGAGGTGGACGATAAACTTGCTGAAGCTTTCAATGGTGACAAGCCTATATCAGCAGCTGATCTTCAGGTGTGTTGAGTAACAATGTCTTTTCTTTTCTTTTCTTTTTTCATCGGAGTTTGGCATGCTAATTATTTGGTTTTACATTTAGCCAAGATTTCAAATATGTTTTTGTTTTGACAAATAGTTTATCAACATATTGTCTTAAAGTGTTGGATGTTGAAGTTTGAGCATCCTAAATGTGTCTCAACTAAATAAAGCACATACATGTCCTTTTGTAATGGTATAGAATGTTGCACGTGTCTCGAATAAGATACCATATTATAGTATGTGAAACATAATATAAATCATTTGGAAAACCCATTTTTTGTCCTTGCACCACTGTAGGCACATGCATTTTCAGATAGTGTGATATACGAAAACAAGTTGTTACTTCGCTCCCACCCCTCATCTATAAATTTTATTTTTGTATATAGTTTTCATTTTGTTATTATTGTATGTGTTGGAAGCATTTTCAGATATAGTGTGATATACGAAAACATGTTACTTTGCCCCCACCCTACATCTTCAAATCTTATTTTGTAACTAGTTTTATTTTTGTTATTATTGTGTGTAGGAAGCAATTTGTAGGGCAACTAGAGCGAGGAAATTTATACCGATCTTCATGGGTACTTCCGGAATTAAGGTAACCGTTGATATAACTCGAATTCTCCGTTGTATGTTCTTTACCATCATTCCCTCCATTTCTTACTCAGGCAGACTCTTTTTTTTAATCTTGACTCATTAATATATGATTTAATTTAGTTTGGGTCTTCCAGAGACTTCACTTTGGAAACTGAATTCACTTGTAGCATTCTTAGGAGAATGATGACTACTAGTGGTCCATGACACTCTGAAAAATTTGGGTCTGCTCAAATCTTATGTCAAATAAATAATAAAAGAGCAATCATTGTCATATAAATCTACTTAGAATAATGTTGTTTAATAAACAATTAATACTAAATGAGCAAGATGATATAATCTAGTAAGAATCCTGCTGTTTTAAAAGCTAAGCTACTGGTGCTTTTTAAGCTTTTCCATTCCCTTACTATTGTGATAGTTATGTAGGGAGGAATCTAGTTTATGCTCTACCATTCTTTTGAAATGTTGGAAACTTTCTTCTGTTATAATGCTGACACATATATTAGGATACAAAGCACCTAGAGGTTTGCACTTCTAGAGCATGTCATTTGTGTTAATCCAATTAAAAACAATACTCCAAACATTAGTTTAGACTTTAAGGGATCTTTGGACTCCTAATTTGAGACCTAATATTCTTTATACTTTATTAAACTTGTTGATATTAATTATCTTAATAATGATTTTTTAGACATCAATCCCACTTGGATATCATCCTCCATGCTATCATGTTTTGTACCCCCGTAATATTCTTTCACATGCAAGCACACTCTTAGGCATGTCTGAACACTAAATGATTCATACTTAAACATTCTATCGTTAGTTGATTATCAATATGATACAAACTTGGCATTCTATATTTCATGCATGCTCATTGTATTGGATTGAGATTTTAAAAAATAATTTTGGCATAAAAAAATTCACGTGAATTTATAAGACTAATGTTGAAATGTAATGATTTATTGATGCAGACCTCATAACAGAGAAGTAGTAAAACAAGAAATTAAAACAAATGAGTAGAAAAGGTGTTGTTATTATTGAATTAGGAATTGCAAATGCAGATGGGAACACACACCCAGTCCACCCAAGAGCTGAGCTCCACAGAGAAATTACAATTCTCTGCCTAACAAACAGCAAACAAACTTCTGCATAACCTCCCCACTTTTTCGTAGCACTCCTTAATAACATAAATCATAACTAAACCACACCTTCTCATACTGAGCCTACTGCCACATCATCACTGCTCCTACCTATTTCTCCTCACATAGACTTTCCACAACTTAGGTGCACTTCGCTGGCTTAAACCACACAAATATTTTTTATCGCGAAAAAGTCTTTTAAAATACCAATGCGATACACGCGTCCTAAGTTCTAGGCCTAAGTGAGATAATGAGGTTGAACATGACTTGGTTCATATGGTGGATTCAAGCCTAAATATACCTTTGTGTTAGAAATATACTAGGCGGAATAAAGGTATGCTAGGGAGGAGAGTTAGTTGTTAGGTTGGGTTGGTTGGCCAGTTAGTTACGCCCAGCTATGGGTAGTTGGGAGTAAGGAGGAGTGAGGGCCATAGTCGAGCCATTAGTTAACAATTGAAGATGGTGAACTATTGAAGAAGGCTTAATGTCCTCCTTTTTTAGCCACTATTTCCCTCATAAAATGCCATTTGCCGCCGTCCTTCACAAGTTGGCCGTGGCTGTTTGCAAAAAATCCTTCATTGCAATCTCCCCATGTCCACTAGTTGATAACATTGATTTTTCCTTGATGGCTTGAATGGCACATACAAGCCAACTCTTAATATTGTATTTTAACAGTCTGATATTTTTAACTTTTTGTTTTTCCTGATACAGGGGGTGCAACTACTTTTGGATGGTATGCTTACGTATTGTTCGTGTCCAACTGAAGCTAGTAATTCTGATCCAATCCCGTCTGAGAATGAGGAAAAGGTACCAAATTTAAAGAAAGAATTGAATGAGATTATTTGAATTGCCTATGTTATTAATAGAGGAAAGAACCTAGGCTAGCTAACCATACACCAATCATTTATGGCATTAGTCAAAGCACTTTCACTTTGAGTCATAATCAGATTTGACATTCTAGAACTAAACACATGAACCTTGATTTGTTGTGTTTTTGAGAAAAACCTCTTGCCAAATCTCTGGCATTCTCACAAAGCCATGGACTAATGTTCAATTTTGTAATCTCGGGGTCAAACTTACGCTTCTTAGTAAAAACGACTGCACAATTCTACACTCAAACTAATTCACTCTCTAATCCTAGGCACCCCATAATAGCAAAGACCACACTGTTCAACTAACTCTTGATAAACATGGTGTTGTGCTATTTTTTAACATACTAAAAAGGAATATTATCGGCCTATTTTAACAGGATACACTTGTGGCATTGGCTTTCACACTAAGGAGAAAGTATGATGTAATAACTTATCTAAGGTACCGTGACCTTTGCATGTGGTTAAATCCTATTTCAAATTATTTGCTTTGTCTTATATATATACTACCTCCGGTCATTGTTATTAGTGAATACAATGCTTGAAATCTTAGTCACCGTTATAAATATAATTTCACTACTTTTACACTTTTTAATGCTAATATTTCTAATACTCATTCAATTCCAAAAAAAATTAACGTAGGTGTTTGATTGAGTTTTCCACTAACTACCAAAAAGGAAAATTTAGTAAACTGGACTAGCATTTTAACATAAAATCTAGAAAATTAATCGCACACCGTGAAAGTATATATTATTTTATTTGCTATAATAGTGACCGGATGGAGTATGATAACACTTCCAATAATTATCTGTAGAAGGCAAATTAAATAAATCCAACTATTGAATCATCTTATATCATGTTTATGGTCATGTATACAAAAATTCAAACAATTTAGACATTTGTTGGTATATATGTTTTAATAATAGATATTTTCATATCTTTTACGTAGTGTATTTTTTTTTTTGAAGGAATCTTTTACATAGTGTATTATACGTTTAAAATAAGATGATGTGATGGTCATATTGTTTAAAGATCTATGAATTTTTATAGGTTTAATGTACTTCATGAGAATTTTCAATTCAACAGTTGGATTGATTTAATTAGCCTTCTACAAAGAGATATTGAAGGTTTAAGTTAGATTTGACTCGTAATGTCAGTGTATCCTGATTCATAATTTATACATATATGTATTGCTTCTTTTTTTTAATTGTGTGAAGAATCTATGAGGGTGTGCTCCGGAAGGGAGATTTCATTACAAACAATAACACTGGCAAGACGTTCAAGGTATGTTCTACTTTGATTGCATTGGTTTTGTGCACATGGTGTTTTATGTTGTAGATCTGTGTTTCTTTTTTACTACAATCTTGGTTTTCTGTTGCTCAATTAGTTCATTTTTTATAAATATATGGCTCAATTTAAGATGACACTCGTGATAGCCTACAATTATAGTTGTTATAATTAAGTTCTGTCTTCGGAAGAATGAATAACAAAGATATACCAAATGATGGGATCTTTTAATATTAATTTACCTCAGATTACCCATTTCTGACTATTCCATGAATTCAAGTCCCTGACACAGTATATGAATTCAAATTCTTGATGCTTCTTACTAGCAATATTGACTATTTTTTCAAGAAACTTGTCCTACAGAGAAGTTTCTATTTAACCATACTACTAATATCATCCTCTTGCATAACCAGGTCTTGTCCCCTCATTTTGTATATATTTTTTTTAAATATTGCTACAACAAAGTCTACTACTTGTTTTAGCTTTTACCAGTTTAATGAGGTATGAAAAATAATTGTAAACGATATGTAGTGGCGTGCACTCAAAAGATCATTTTCATCTATCTGCTTTCATTTATTGTATTTTGAGACTTGTGATTTTGTTGCTGAAGCCTTTCTTCTTTGCAAATGCAGGTTCCTGATTCGATTGAGGTGCGAAAAGATGAGATCGGGGTTAGTTTTTAGATTTTCGCCATGATTTGTGGATCTTCCTATTAAATTGAATGTCTTTGGAGAACTTATGTACATCTGTTCTGCCATATCTCTTTTTAAATTCTGATTTTAGACTTTACTAGTTTAATGAGGCATGAAGCATGATTGAAAACAATATACAGTGGTGTACACACATAAGATCATTTACATTTCTCTGTTTTCGCTTATTGCATTTTGAGCTAGTCATTGTTTGACTGAAACCCTTCTTCTCGCAAATGCAGGTTCCATATTCGTATGAACTCAAAGAGGATGAGATGGGGGTTAGTTTTTAGATTTTCACCATGATTTGTGGATCTTCCCATTAAATCAAATGTCTTTGCAGAACTTTTGAATAAATGTTCATCCATATCTATATAAATTTTAATTTTAGCTTTTACTTGTTTAAAAAGGCATGAAACATGATTGAAAACAATATGCAGTGGTGTGCTCAGTGCACTCATAAGATCATTTTCATATTTCTGCTTTCATTTATAGCATTTTTTGAGACTAGTGATTTTGTGGCTGAAGCCTTTCTTCTTTGAAAATGCAGGTTCCTTATGTGATTGGGTTGAATAATGAGGTGGGGTTAGATTTTAATTTTCACCATGCTTTGTGGATCTTCCCATTAAATTGAATGTCTTTGGAGAACATTTATATAATTGTTCTGCCATATCTCTTTAAATTCTAATTTTAGCTTTTACTAGTTTAATGAAGAAAGAAACATGATTGAAAACAATGTGCAGCGGTGTGCACTCATAAAATCATTTTCATGTCTCTGCTTTCATTTATTTTGATTTTACATTAGTGATTTTGTGCCTGAAGCATTTCTGCTCTGCAAATGCAGGTTCCTTATTCGACTGAGCCACGAAAGGATGATTTCGGGGTTAGTTTTTAAATTTTCATCACTATTTGTGGATATTCCCATTAAATTGAATATCTTTGGAGAACTTTTGTATAATTGTGTGCCATAACTCTTTAAATTCTAATTTTAGCTTTTACTACTTTAATGAGGCATGAAACTTGATTGAAAACAATACACAGTGGTTTGCACTTCATTTATTGCATATTTAGGCTAGTGATTTTGTGGCTGAAGCATTTCTTTTCTGCAAATGCAGGTTCCTCATATGATTGGGATGACTTGTGATGAGGTGGGGGTCAGTTTTTAGATTTTCACCATGATTTGTGGATCTTCATTAATATTGAATGTTGTTGGAGAACTTTTGTATGATTGTTCTGCAATATCTCTTTTTAAATTCTAATTGGGATTCTTCTCCCAAATTGACAGGTAATTCATGAGGCTCATGCTGGAGAAATAGTCGCTGTACACGATGTCATTAATGCACCAGGTTCTACTCTTCTCTCGTAGCCTATGCCACATTTCCTGAATTCTACTTTATTCTTTTTCATAAATCTGTTGTTGGTGGTTTAAGTTGTTTGAAAATGTTAATATATTTTTTTATTGGTGAATAAATTTCATTTGAGGGCTCGAAAATACTGAAAACTGCATCTGATAAACCTTTAAAGAAGAAAGGAGCCAAAACGGTTGAAAAAATGCTTAACACTGTGAAGTCTTTCTGTGTCACTTCAGCAATGAATGTTCACATTGCCTTGTAACATCCTTTATTGGAATTCCAGTTTGTGTGTGAAAAAACCAATAGTTTAGTTCTATATAATATCCCATTAAACAACACAATCCAGTCTGACGAGTTTATGGGCATTCCTCTTCAACAAAATATGCTAGGTGAAACAAATGTTAGTGTGACAGTCTGTTCACATTAGATGAAACAAATCTGAAGTCCTTCTGCGAGTCTCTTCAACAATGGATGTTCACATTGCCTTGTAACATCTTTTATTAGGACTCCAGTTTTTGTGTGTGAAAAAACCAACACTCTAGTTCTGTATCCCATTTAAAAAACACAATCCAGTCTCATACAAATTTATGGGCATTCCTCTCGAACAAAATATGCTAGGTGAAACAAATGCTTATGTGACAGTATGTTTTGTCATGTTCATTATTTAATCAGGTGATACTTTTACCGATGGGTTAGCAAAATATACAAAGGCTTCTTCAATTGATATTTCTGAGTTGCTCTCAAGAGATTCTGAGCAAGTAAGTAGTTTCTTTATATGACAATACTCCGATTTGTGTTTGAAAAAACCATTACTCTAGTTCTATATCCCATTAAATAACACAATCCTATCTCTTACGAATTTCTGAGGATTCCTCTCGAACAAAATATGCTAGGTGAACTAAATATTAATGTGACAATCTGTTTTTTCATGTTCATTATTTAATCAGCCGATACCAATGCTTTCAATGATGGATATCTAAGGCTTCTGTTGATGTTTCTGAGTTGGTCTCAAGAGTTTCAGGAGTACAAGTAAGTAATTTCTTTATATATGACAAATTAACTTCCCTACCTTGGCTTAATGGCAGTTTATATCACCTAACTGTCTTGTTCTGTGTATTGCTTTTTAGGTTTCAAAAGTTTAGTAGACTCGAAGTTTCAACAGTGTCACTGCTCTTTTGGTAGGCCTCCTTGATGGATGGCTCTTTTGTCTTTGTATATGTTGAGTTGGTGTATCTACAACTATTTGGGAGTCTATGAATGTCTTATTTTGAGTTGTCCAAAATCTAGATATGTCTTTTGAGATTCTTGCTGATGATACAGGTTTATAAACAGAATTCTTCTTTTGGAAACATTGAAATTACAGAGGATATTCGGTTGAGATTTCAGTAATTATTATTGTGAACTCAGTTAGTTTAGAAATTGCTTATTTAGTGTTTGTCAAATTTGGTCATTAGGCTTGCTGGACTAGGTTGCATTAGTTTGTATGCCGGTAGAATTTTGGGTCGTGACAAAGTTAAAAGGATTTACCCCACCAAACAGAATCATGTGATTTATGCCTCCGAAAGGATACTTCTTCAAGACGCAGAATTTTAAACAGAAAAAATATTTACCGTACTTTAAGAGTGGGTTGATATTTGGTATGATTTACTTGCAACTCAATTTACCAAACATGAATTTACGTTTTCATAGAACCAGGATCGAGTTTGGGGAGCAATATTAGCGGTTTTTTTTATTTAAGTTGTATTTTTTAACGCATAACATGACTCTTCTTTGTTTCCTTCAAAAAAAAAAAAATGACTCTCCTTTTTTGGTTCGACAAAACAATACTCTATTTATTTGAACCTAGCGATAGTTATTTATTTGAATAAAAAAGTGTTATATACTAGTAGATAAGCTATCCAACATAAATCACAAAAATCAAACAGAAAAATGAAAAGAATATTTTTGTTTTCTCCGATTGCTTGTAGATTGTGTATCCTCCAAAGACCAGTTGTCCCCTACTCTTTTGGTTGTTAGAGGCGCGTGGGTGTATGTATGTATACTAGTTTTTACACCCGTGCAATGCATGGGTGAAAAGAGTTTTACTGTGGTGTTGACAAAGTTTACTCTCAACATATTGCAAAATACAACATATATAATACAAATTATAAAAGATATAATGTGATTCAACGATAAAATAACACATTTAAATATATTGCATGCAAATGTTAGTAACAATATTATTTATACCTATATTATAAATAGAAGTAGTAAGATTGAATACTTATAGCCCCCATTTTTTAGGAATATAAGACTTTGGACTTAAATAAAATACTTAAAGCCTCCCATGTTTGCCTCCCTTGTTTTAAGAATATGAACGTGTAATCAAGGCAATACATTAAGTGTGTACCATACTTAACTTTCGGCCTCAACTGATGATAGTATGTTAGGAAATAAACAATGGGTAAGTAAAACGATTAATCATAATAATTAAACACCTACTTAAAGTATGAAGTCTGGTAACAACATAATTAGCAACTAATATGGTCAAACTTGTTCAACAGGAGCACCATAATTTTACAATACATTGAAATGGACATCAATTAATTATACATATAGAATGCAATAATCAATTGTAGGAATATAACTTTGATGTTCATGATGTTGTATGATAAGCTCCCTCCTTTCCTAAGTTACAACGAACAGGAAGTAGCACTACAAATTAAGGCTGCAACGCAAACATGGTGGTGGATCTCTTAAGATTCAAAGGAAAAAGAGTAAATTATCAATTTAGTCTCCCAAGTATTATTCTCTCGTACTTAATAGTCTCTAATGTTTTGCCACATTTATGTTGGTCTCTAACATCTCAGCAATATATAAGTTTAATTTCATATGCTTTAAGAACTAATTAAGTAGGTGAGAGAGCGATACTTTAATGACTTATTGAAGGTTTACACAAGAAAGAATTATGCAAATTTGTAAATATTTTTATTTGAAAAATCAGCTTCCATTTGAGTGCATTCCAGATGAACATGATACTAAACTTACATAAAGAATCAAGAAGAAGAAGAAAGGCAAAAAGAAACATAAAACTAAATGAACAACAGAAAAAAGAAAAAAAATTAGAAGCTAAATATTGGGTTGTATTACTCTCTTCATGTGGTGGCAGGTCCTCGTCCGAGTGATTATCCTTTACAGATTATGCACTCAATTGCATTTGAATATGAAATAAATAATTAGCATTATTTATGATATCAACCAAAACAAAATATAAAACATTGATGGACATTGACTCATTTCGCTTTTTAAAATTCTTATTCGTGTTCACTTTTTTTTTTCTTTGAAGATGTTCAATAATGTGCAAATGAACTTGTGTGGGACATTAGTTGGAATTGATGGGAAATCAAAGCGGACACACTAAGTCATAAAACTTTGAACTAGTGTGTATCAATTGAAAATAGTGGAAGTTTCACACGGGAAAATTAGCATCAACTATTAGTGTTTATATATTAGAAGTAGGACTCCAAGGTTTGTCCTACGATACCCAATTTTGTGAATGGGAACTAACGCATACAAAATTTAATTACCACATGTGCGACAATGTTGTTGCCTGGGCTAGACACGGGCTTGAAAAAAAATTAATTAAGTTTTAATAATATATTTGCCCACATGCGCGAAATGTTTTAAAGAGAACGACCTAATTCACTACGCAACCTAATAATATCTTCGGTGGCTAAAACAAACAGTGTTTCAAAATCCCAAAACAACTGGTTTTTTTAAAAGATAAATGTTAATATGTTAATTATTATGTTAGTATTTTTCTATATTGAATAGAAAATGAATACCATATTAGAAAAACAAAGATGATGAATGCATCTTCATGAATGAGAGAAATTGAATTTGTATATTTCTATATTGAATAGAAAATGAATCTTGACCTAACAATAGCTCTTATGAAGCTATTTATAGGATTCATTAGAACTCACGTTCTTTCGAAAAAAATACGACATGGTTTTTAAACGTTGTAACTGCAATGTCCATCATATTCCCACTACGCCATTATTCAAAGAACATGACACATAATTCAACTATACTAACAGTTGCTTTTGGACTGTTACTTACAGCTACTATACATAGCAAATTCAAAATCACTTTTATTGTGCCAAAATCTATGCTTGTAGACTTGTTTTCGTTTTCGCTGGTGTTACTAGTAGTACTTATTCTTGCAAGTCCGGTCCTCCCTTTCCTCCTCTCTTTTTAATGTTTCAAAGAGTAATAACATACGGGTATTGTTAATGAGTGCTCCGGGACACTTTTTAAGCATCCTAAAATAAACAATTATTTTTAAAAATGTTAAATATTTCAATTTCCAATGCATTGATTACACACATTTTTATAAATATTTGCTACTTATAATTGTTAGAGTGCCTAAAGGGATATTATGTGCAGGGGTTGGGGTTCAAACCCCGGATTCCCCACTTCTCCATACATAATGTGTGTGAATCTAGTCACTAGGCTACCTGACAAAAAAAAAGTGTCTAAAGCGCACTTGTTAACATTTCCCATGACCATAGCTCATTTTTTATTCACAAGGTGTCTTTTGTTGTTGAATTCAGGTATGCACACATAATGTCTTCGACGGGTGGCACTTCAGTGACATTGAAAAACTAATGGTATGGTGACATTACCAATCAGGTGCTGACACGTGGCATCTAGTTATTAAAATAAAATAAAAAGTTTAAATGAAGGGAACTTCTACGGTACATCTCATAAATTGAGGTGTACCGGTACTCTTCATCCATAAATTTATAAATTATCAATCACTTTATGAAATAAAAAGCTACTATTTATCAATTTTTATATTTTAGAAAACATCATTTAATTAGAAAAAACATAATTTCATTGTTTATAAGAATCATATTAAATTTTCAACATTTTCTCATAAAAAATAAGCAATATTCTTTATTATGAGTAATAAAAAA
>Ga0228711_1005404_pt1 | contig 19436 bp, 7 predicted proteins | sample MedpolnodulmetaG_2_FD_177996 | JGI IMG/M metagenome (GOLD analysis project Ga0228711, IMG submission 177996) | Root nodule microbial communities from Medicago polymorpha collected in Santa Monica, California, United States - brown nodules | ecosystem: Host-associated > Plants > Roots > Nodule... | reverse complement strand
GTATCAAAACAAAAAAAAAAAAAAAAAGGTATGATTATCGATTCCCTTAATAAAATTTGCTTTGGAATAACAAATGGTTTCTGAGATCTCTATGTCGGCATCAAAAGGGTGGTGAAAAAACAAGAATTCCTCATCATAGACAAAAAAAAGGAATGATTGATCTAAGATTTTGCAAGAAAAATACATACAAGGGCCATAAAAGAAACCGTTGCATAAGCGGCACATAGGGTATAGTAAATGCCTCTCTGCCATTGATCTGAATCATCAATCTCATTCCACCACTGAGTTGTTGGAGCCTCTCCTTCTATAAACGTAAAGGTTTTGGTCCTTAGTGAAAATGCCATTGAAATTGAAACCTGAATAACAAAGAAAGAATCTCAAACAAGAAGAAGAACAGAACCGAGAGAGAAGAGAAGCATGGGAAGTTTGTAGGTATACACGTGGCGACATTTTACGTCATACACATAGGTGTGTTGTTAAACACGTGTGACATCGTGGCATATTCTAATAATGTTGTGCAAAGGACATGAATATGATATACTTCGGGGATTGAGTACGTACGGTGATGATGATTAGGATTGATTGACTTGACTTTATCATCATACTCCTCCAATCAATTAGTGCACGTGTTAATGTTTAACACTTTCTAATTTTTTTCATAAAAAAAATGTTTCATAGTTGACCCTTTCTTCTCCTTGTAATAAACAAATTTCTATTTATTTTTTTATCAAGTACTGTAGATCTGGGGTCACTTTTAAGATCAATAAGTGAGAGATCAGTGTTCGGCCTCGACCAGCTATGTATACGGGACAATAAATTTCTATTTTAATATTCATATTCATGCTTATTGATATGTGTTAGAAATCGTGGGTGTACCTAACATAACTCCACAAAATTGTATTTGAAGTGGGAATTGTCTCCATTTATAAATATATTGTCAGTTCATCTCCTATCTGATGTGAGACTCTTAACACACACTCTCGCCCATTACTGGACATCTGTAATATAGATATAAATTGTGGGTGATTCGATAACGGAAACTTAATAGTATGTGTCCTAACGGATTATAGAAGAAGTTTTGATATTATCTTAGAAATCGTGGTTGGGCCTAACACAACCACACAAAATTGGTTTTTGAGGTGATGATTACTCCACTTATAAACACATTATCAGGTCATCTCCTATTCGATATGAGACTCTTAGGTTGTGTTTGGTAACAATGATAAGTTAGTTTATAGCTTATTGAATTAGCTTATAAACTTGCTGAATTAAAGTGTGATGTGTTTGGTAACAAGCTTCTCTCACAAACTTATAACTTTTTTTGAGATGTTATTTCAAGTAGCTTTTTAACTTATAGTTTTTTACATTTTCTTTCATTTTTAACCTTTATAACTACCCACATTCAAAGTAACTAGGGGTGTTTGCAGTGCGGTTTGGTTCGGTTTTGAGTATAAAAATCATCCAAACCACAAGATAAAAAAGCATGCGGTTTGGTTTGGTTCGGTTCATTTTTAAAAAGTTATCCAAACCAAACCAAACCAATGCGGCTTGGATTGGTTCGGTTTGTGCGGTTTATCGCGAGATAAAAAAAATATTACATTAACTCTAATATTGCCAACTTGTTACAAAATAAACATGACATTTTATTTTGCTATTTATATGATAAAATAGTAGGTAAAACGTATATCAAAATAGGTAAAATTAAGAAGAAACATAAGCATGAAACAAATTATTGGGAAGTAAAGGAAACAAATTCATCAATGGAAATGAATTGAAAGAGATGGAAAGGAATTAGAATCGAACCTGATGGTGCAACAATGGAAAAATGGAATCGAAAGATATTATTCTTGAGCTATGTAATTGGGCTAGTACATGTTTAAGTAATATTCATTATTCTTGCGGTTTGGTTTGGTTCGATTGCTGAGATGCAAATTGCAAACCAAACCGAACTGCGCAGTTCAATACAAAAGTCATCCGAATTCATCCGAATCAATTACGATTTTTTGCAGTTTCGATTTGGATTGGTTCGGTTTACGTTTTTTTATTGGGTTGGTTGGGTTTCTCTTTTCTAGTAAAATCATCCGCGTTAGTGCTTGCACTTATTTTTCCATTTGCTTGCTCTTACTTTTCCATTGTTTCAGCATGCATTATGCACTTTTTATGACCTTGCTTTAACTCTATTTTCATTGCTTTAATTTTGCGATTCATAAATAAAATATATGTTTTTCTAAATGGAAACAAAATTTATAATTTTAAATGAAAATATGCATAGTAGAAGTTAAAAACGGTTAGTTAAATAAAAAATCTTACGCTTATATAACATATTTATGATTCTAAAGATAAAAAATAATTTAAAATAAAATAGAGCATATATTATGTAAAAAAAATTAAATACAATTTCTAAAAAATATTAAACAATGTGTACTTTTATGTCATTGTATATTTGCAACAGTTAAATTTACCAAACACTATAATTGGAATCAATCATCCCCGTGAGCTTATCTCAGTTGGTAGGGATATTGCATATTATATGCAGGGGCCTGAGTTCGAACCCCAGACATCACACTTGAATCAATCTGTTTTTCAGCTATAAGCTAACTTTTCAGCTCTCAGCTAGCTTATAGCTTAATTTTAACAAACAGAACCTTAATAATAAGTTGTCAAAATATTTTCTCTTAAACCTCATTTTTCGGTCTAGTTATAAAATGACATGCTTCACGATAGGTTCCAAATTCATGTCAAAACCTCCCCTCTTCCTCCTCCTCTTCTTCCATACAAAATCCATCTATTTCTCTCGTATTTTCGGATTTCTCAATTACCCATAAACCCTAATCTTTAAAATTGGGGAAAACTTGAAAGTAAGTTCTCTAATCCTAAATTGAAAACATGGTTGTTCAACGGGATCCTTTGTTGCAATAAACTGACTTTATTTGTTGAATCTACTCCATTCTTAGTTTTCGTTTCTTTATTCCAATGAGCTTTGAATTTTTTCTTGAGTAAATTACACTCATCTCTTATAAGATAAATTTGAATTACAAGTTCTCTCCGCTTTTATGTTAAAATATACACTCCCCTCATTTGAAAAAAAATAAAATTTATACTTTCATCCTCTATGAGATACTTGAATTACAATTCCTTCCTTTAATAATAAAATATGCATTACACTTTAACTTATTTTCACATAAATAAATATTTTTATGATATATACTAATTTTGAACCACCATTTAAGGGAAAAAATTCATTTCTTTATGATTTAAACGTCGATGATAAGTAAATTTAAATATTTTTGTCATTAATTTTATAATTTAGAACATAAAATTCACTTTTAAATAACCATATTTTATCGACTTTAGCAATTTTTCACATATTTTAATTTTATTTTGTGTTGTTTCATATTTTATAATAGGGTTTAAAACTTTATATCAATGAAATAGTGAATAAAAAAATAGTGAAAAACATGCATTTGAACTTTGATTATATTATTTGAAGTGTGTTAGATTATTTTTTTGATAGATTATTGAAAATAACAAAATATATTAAGAGTGTAAAGTGTGGATTTTAAGATAAGAGGAGAGAGGATGTAAATCAAGCTTCTCTCAGAGGAGGAGAGTGAAATATTTTCTAATATATTTTGAATAAGAGAGGAGGAAAATGTATATTTAACATAAGATGGAAAGAAAATGTAATTTAAGCATCTTTTAGAGAGGAGAGTATAATTTACTCTCTTTTTTCAAATCTATTAAAGAGAAAAGCTGATGATTTTTTTAGAGCGAGCAAAGATGATGATGTGGTTTGGATTTTTTTCATATATGATGAAGATATATGACTATAGAATAAAATTTAGAAGAAGAAAGTTGAAGATCAAGATTGATGTTTTTTAAATCATTTAATTAATTTATTGATTAATTACATATTATTAAAAGAATATTTGGTTGATAGACATTTGAATTTCATTTTATTAGAAGAAGATGAAGAAACCTTAACGTTTTTGAATTAAAACACGTAAATGACCAAAATGTGCAACAGAAAGAAAGTTAAGATACCAAAATAAATCAAATTTTAATTAAGGGACCTAAGCGATACTAATTAAATAGTTGAGGGACCAAAAATGCAATTTAGCCTAATATTTATCATTAGATTCATGTAAAAGTGAATTATACAATAAATTTAAACTAAAAAAACCAATTCTTAAAAAAAACTATAATTTTTAATTTAAAGTAAAATCAATTCTAACAGATAAATTAAATTTGCCCAAATCAATTCTTCACGTGTTGTTTTACTAGAGGGAGGATGCTACTGTGAGTATTAACACAAGCTTGCAAACTTTTCAGCAATTGTTTCATTGTGCTAGAATCAAATTTAATTTCTAGTTGTCATTGTAGATATGCCTTTTTTTTAGCTGCAAATGATGTTTACTAAACAAACTTCAACTCAAGGAGATCATGAGTTTGAGTTAATTACAAGATTAGTTCCATGAACCAGAAAAAACTATAAAAGAAAATAGTAGATATGCCTTTGTAAAGGAATTTTTTTTTATCACCGTAGAAAGAGGTCGGTTAAGAAGACCATGGTGAAGATGACTACTTGTATGTGATCACTTCTAGTTATTACTCTTCATTTTGCATAACAATTGCATTAATTCAATGTAAGCTCTTTCTTTGTTTTTATAATATCTTACTTGACGGTAGTGGTTTCTAAGTCGTAGTTCTATTATGTACAATTGCTAGCCTAAATAATCAAATTTGAGTCATTTGCATTGGTTGGTTGTAATTGAAGCTTCAACAGTTTTTATTAATCTGATGTAATTAAGTTTCAGGCCCAGCAACTCCTTAATTAATTAGTGCCAAGTTAATTAAGTTTTAGCATACTAGCTTATTAATATTATATGCTATAAATGAGTTTAGGCTAGAGCTGTCAAGTTGTGTGTTAGTCCACATGGGTGAGCTTGTCAAGCCTGTTAAAATGTAGAGTAATCCGCAAAAATTGAACACAAATATTCCATAGAGTAATATTTTCTTTCATTTTATGCTTGTGTTTAATTTTAAACCTTATTATTAGTGATAGGAACTTGCTTTTGTGTCAGGTTGCTGATGGGGTAAATCCACAAGCGCACGGTTTTACTTAGGTAGTAAAAAGAGTATCGTTCCGACAGGGAGTTATGAATTCAATTAACTTTTAAATGATTAGATTGAAAGTTTCAAAGATTAAAAAGTTTGAATTTTTGTTTTAAGAAAATAACAATAATAATAAAAGGCGCATTGAGATTATTGGTTCGTCATGGTGACAAATCCTTCACAAACCAAACCCTAAACCTAGAACTTTATATTGGACCTACTTTCTAAAGACAAATTTCTCTTAAGCCTATCACATCTCCTTTCGGTTTCAGTGAGTGTGTTCCTCTATCAACCACGCTTATTCTCATGGTTGATTGCTATTAGAATCCTTGAAGAACGAAACTTTATTTGTCTCAATGTTTGTTAGACTATTATCATGTTTCGCAATCCTTGTCTAATTTCACTTGTTCCAATATCAAAACTTCTTCTTTCTATGTTTCGCTTTGATATTTGTGATGATGAATTAACAAGTACTAACCATCTGTTGTCGCTTTATGAGTTTGATACTTGTTAATTCATTATAAGAACGGTGAAATTAGATTAGAAAGTAGATTTATATAAAATTAGGGTTCGAGGCTTGGTTTGATTAGGATTAGGTCATTAGACTCATCCAACAATCTCAAAACAAGAAGAGTCTACTCACTCACGTTCATTGTAGACATAGAAGAGAAGAAGAAGAACATAAAATAAAATAAAGAAAATAAAGATGAACTTTTATTCAAAGAAACAATTGTCATTTATTATTTCCGAGAACAAAAGATGGTTTTACAAACTAGATGGTTGCTCTATTTATAGTCTAACATTGACTTGAGCCCCAAGAATTAAATCATTAAAGTGTTGCACAAGAAACCATGGGCTCTAGGTCAAAAATACTAAAATAGGCAGCTTCTCGAAGAAGCAAAAGCAGCAAAAGGGTAATATGGGGCACTTCTATGCTATATTTTGGTACAAGATCTTCAATTTCTTTGCAAATGATATTTTTGTATAAGATCTTCATATTTTTGGCATGAATCAGCTCCAATTCTCCTTTCTTTTGCTCCAAGACTCAATCTTTTGAATATTTGTTCCTGAAATAAAATAACTTGCAATTGAAGTAAAATAGCTCTAAAAGAAAATGAAAACATATTAAGTCTAAATAAAATAAACTCAAATATTTTATTAAAATAATTAATTATCGACTCATTATTGACTCATCAGTTGCCATATACTTCAAGAACCTATTTCATGTCTCTTGACCAAACACTTTGATTTAGGAGAATATAATATATTGTATTCTAGTAATGTTTATATTTTTTCCCTATTAACCAAGATTCATTAAAAAGAATTTGAGTATATTACAAGTCCAAATTAATGAAACATCCTTTCTACTGGGGATCTAGTGGAAAGGCAAATCCTGAGTATTCGGATAAAATGAATGTCACTGCAGGGTAAACTTGGGCAACAATGAAAATCCAGTAGAAAGGCAAATCTTGAGTGTTAGTTAAGATTTATGACACTGCAGGGCAAACCTGGGTAACAATGGATCCCTAGTAGAAAGGCAAATCCTGAGTGTTCAGTTAGATATAATACTGCAGGGCAAACCTGGGCAATCCAGCGGAAAGGCAAATCCTGAGTATTCAGATAAAATGAATGACACTGCAGGGCAAATCTGGGAAGCAATTGAAATCCATTAGAAAGGCAAATCATGAGTGTTAAGCTAAAGTAAATATCTACTGCTTTTAATTTAAGAATAAAGTCATCTATGTATATAAATCATCCTTATTTTGTAATATGATTAATATGTATAAGAATTTGTTATTTAGTAATATTGCTGAGAGGATTTTTTCCATGTCTAGTACACGGGCCATGGCTAGAAACATTAAAATACATTTTATATTCTATGTTACTGAGTCTTCGTGCTCACTATGTTTGGGTGATATTTTCAAGTTTCGCTTGACATTGGAAAGTTGATTAGTATGTCCGGACTACTCATCAGTAATTCAATGTAGAGCTTCTTTGTTACCGGATCACAGTTAGAGTCATAGACTAGAATTTTTTTTTCATTGTGTGATTTGATTATATTTTATGAATTTGTTGTATTAAAGGTTTGAAAAGGATTCAACTTTTATAATATTCACTTTTTATCTATTTAATTTGAATTTATCTCAGTCTCTAGTATCAAGCATCTTTCTAGATGTTACAATTGTGTTAACTGATTTATTAGCAAAGGGGGGAAAATATGATATAAAACGAACAATTTTATTTTTTTTTAAAAAAAAAATCATTTAGTATCGGCCTGACTCTATAAATTTTAGATGAGTACTTGGGTAAGTGGTTGGGAAAACTTATATAAATAGTATAAGGGAGTGTTTGGAAGAATTTCTTTAGAGATTATTTGCGCTTATCTCATGACATGAGTACTTGGGTAAGTGGCTGGAAAAACTTATATAAATAGTATAAGGGAGTGTTTGAAGAATTTTTGTAGAGCTAAATTTGGCTTATCTCAGATAGTACTTGGGTAAGTGTTTGGAAAAACTTATAAGAATAGTTTGTGTCCTTGTGATATACCCGTTATATGTTATAGGCTATCCAAGATATTTTTATAGAAACAGCTTGTGTAGAGCATATCCTTGTTCTCTCTTCAATTTCCATTTACCCCAAATTCTTTGGTTATAGTGAGAACTATTGTTGATCATGCAAATAGTTTTTCGATGTGTATATGCAAATACAAATAGCTTACAACTTGAGAAGTTATGACGTAAACCGTTATATAATAATTGCTTATTAAATAAGCATTTAATTGAAAAATTTACCCCTTATGTATAAAATATATGTTGGAGGATCTTAGATTATTTTTTTAGGCCAAATACCTCTCTGGTCCTTTAAGTTTTACGTTTGTTTCACATAGGACCTATATGAAACTTTATAAACATAAAGGACCTATCTGAAACAAACTCAAAACTTAAAGGACCTATCTGAAACCTTATAAACTTAAAGGACCAATCTGAAACAAACTCAAAACTTAAAGGATCTATCTGAAACCTTAGAAACTTAAAGGATTTATCTAAAACAAACTTGAAACTTAAAGGACCCGGGAAAGTATTTCGCCATTTTTTTAATTAGGTTCCATATTTCGTATACATCATGATTTGTTTCCCTGTTCAATTAAGATTGATTTGTTTCCCTGTTCAATTAAGATTATGAGTCTGGTATTAGTATAAAATAAGGATTGTAACATCAAACATAATTCGCATTTTACCCATATAATTTATTATTCTATCCTCTCCCCTTTTCCCACCATAATGAAAGACCAAAACCGTATTACTTTTTGTGAAGTTTTCCTTCCGGCTGTTGTAAATAAGTTTTATACGCACCGGCCATGTAAACAAGTTTTATAGATGCGTCAAATCTTATTTTATTATCTTGTCGTACCATGATATTAAAATATAAGGGTAAAAGATAGACTTTTAGTGTTTTTTTTTTTAAAAAAAAGCTAAGAAACTATAGAAGTATCCATTTCAATATATTATATAAATATTGAAAGATTTTTCAATGTCCATAAAACTATAGAAGTATCCATCCATTTCAATATAAGTAAATAAACAATAATAATTTAAATGTTTATCTCCGATATGATCTTACATCTGATTCTTGATAATATTCACAACACAGAAAAATATAAGGGTAAAAGATAGACTTTTATGTATATATATTTTTTTTTTTTGAAAAAGCTAAGTTAATCTACCCAAATTGACATCGAGGAAAATCTAACATGGGACTTTGAAGAGAGCACACTCCAAGATTTCAAACCAATACCATAGAAACAACCCAAGTGGGTTTAGACTTTTAGTATATTTGTTTTTATAATGTAGGCTACAATTTATTTATTTTTCCTCCTACTTGTGCTTATAATATACTGTTTTAAATTTTAAATTTATTTATTTTTCCTCATACAATTTATTTATTTTTCCTCCTATTTATTTTTTTTATTTCATTTTGTCAGTCGGTATCAAATTTTAAATTTTTTTATTCAGTTTGTCACGTTTCATTGACTCCTTAAAACTAGGTTTAAGTTAGTCCTATTTTGTCTCTCAATTTCAAAACAAATTCCTATATATTTGGGATTGTTGACTTTGATCGTGCATCTTTTCCTAACTTTTTGCCATATCATTTTTTTTATTTTGAATTTAAAAATAAATAAAAAATTTATTCATTTATTTATTTTTCTGAATTATAATCCAGAACTTTGTATATTTATTTTAGTTTAAAATAATTCAAGTAAGCCATGCATTTAGCAAAAAAAAATTGGAAGCTTAAGTCTCTATACATAAACATACGGTTGATCTTAATTTTTTATTATTAGTATTTTTTATGAGATTGTTTCAATATTATTATTATTAGTTTGAGACTCGTGCCTGCACGGAAAATGATATACCGAAAAAATATTTTGTATATTTTAAGTAATATAGTTTTTTAAATGAAAATATACTATCCGGTCATTATTATAAGCAAAAATCTACATTTTAAATACATTCAATTAATGATGTATATGATATTTATTATAGACCACATACATCATTTGATGAATGAATCTAAAATGTTAATTTTTGCTTATATCGTACCTAACTATTTCCATTTTTGGGTAAATACAATATTTTAAATGGAAAGAATGGAAGCAAACCAATTCTCCAAGGATTAACCGGTTATGCTAAGCCTGGTCAACTCTTGGACATAATGGGAATATAGAAGATATATATATATATATATATATATATCTTTTTATGTCTTGTTTTTTTTAAGAGAATCAATTACCTTTTTTTTTTAATCTAACATATTATTTTAACAGTAAGTGAAGTGTAAAATTGAACAAAAAAATCCAACAAAAACAGACACATTCCATTTATATATTGGTATAGATATTATTATTATTATTATTATTATTACTACTACTACTAGCGAAAAGACGGGCACTCACGTGCCCGTCTTTCCGCTCTTTTTATTGCGCTACCAATTGAAAATTATGAACGATGTTTTATTTATAAAATTTTGATTACAACTAAAAAAAATAAAAATGTTTGTTATTTTCAAGTTATAAAAAATCAAACTAACCATGATTATCTATTTCAACGGCATCGACAATAATGCAATATAACAAAAAAATATAATCTAAATTCTTTTTTGGGTTAAATAAGTTTTTTCGTCCCTATAAATATTGTGAATTTTGATTTTAGTCCCTAAAAAATTAAACTGAATGTTTTCATCCTCACGAAAAAATTTATTTTGTTTTTGGTCCCTAATGAATATAATTTTGACATGTTTTTGAATTTTTTTGAACACAATAAGAATATACAAAGGTTGAACATAATAAACGAACATAATATAGATACAATTTGCATAAAAGAGTTATAATCTTGATATTTACATGAACATAGATTGGACTTTAAGGACAAAAAACAAAATAAACTTTTTTATGAGGATGAAAACATTCAGTTTAATTTTTTAGGGACGAAAATTAAAATTAGCTATATTTATAGGGAAGGAAAACTTATTTAACCCTTCTTTTTTTAATGACATCAACAACAATTTTATTATAGAAAAAGTTGTTTAAGGGTATGATTGGAATGACGGAAAGTAAATATAAATATACTCATGTAGTCTGTTACACTTTTTAAATGAAAAAGAAAAAAAACAAAAAATATATATTCATATCGTGTTTGTTACATTTGTTTTAATATTTAAATTTATTCTTATCTATTTGTTACATGTGTTATATGTATTGAAAATTAAGGGTATTTTTAGAAAGAAAAATTCAACTCAAAAGTGCTTTTTAAAAATCAGTGTGACCTAAGTACGATCAGGATGAGATACCACCCATGGCCATACATAATAGGGCACTAATTATTTTAAAAATATATAGATATAGTATATATAAATATATTTTTTATCAAGTTTTCAAAAGAGGTGCAACACAAGGACTTTCCAGGAGGTCATCCATCCTAGTACTACTCTCGTCAAGCACGCTTAACTGCGGAGTTCTGATGGGATCCGATGCATTAGTGTTGGTATGATCGCACCTTTAACCTTTGAAAAAATGCATAAATATTTAAAGGTACACTATTTTTTTAATAGTGTATATTAATAGTTAAAGGCATACAATTTTTGGTATTCATATGTTTGCAACGATGTCTTTTTATTTTATAAAATTGTGCAAAAATAAGAAAAGAAAAATATATATGTAAAAAATAAGAGACAAAGTAAATAAGTAATTAATGTTGTTGATGTTTTTTTGCAGGTTAATGTTGTTGATGTTTTTCATCTAATTTTAAAATGGTAAATGATGTTATTTATAATGTGTCCACAAAATAATAGATACAATTATTAATATAGAAGATAATATTAATTATTTGATGGACAATAAATATACAAATGTAATAAGGTTATAATTAATGATCGCCTTGTATCTATAGCATATATAATATTTATTCTCATGTGATATGTGTAACTCAAAACAGTCATATTTAATAGATGAAAAATAGGAGAGATGTGTATGTATTCTTTGCAATATATACCGGTGTTTTGTTCATGCAGTTTATGACGTTTTTTGTGATTGAAATGTATACATGAAGAATGGGAGATATTTGTATTATTCGACACATAATACTCAAAGCAGACATATTTAACACATGAAAAACAGGGAGATATGTTTTCTTTACAACATTATTCGACGTATTGTTGGTTCATGCATGTAGTTGATTGTGTAATTTGTAATTAAAGCGCATGACTCCAAGAGTCATGTTTGATTCATGATAATGAGAGAAAATCAATTGCGTGTTATTTATTTAATATTCAAAATTGGTTTTTTAATTTAAAATTAATGATACATTAATTGTGTTTTTATATTTTCTATAATTAATAAAAACATGCATTCGTCATGGTTAAGTAGGTTATAAAATGCTTCTTAGATGTTGTAATTACAAGTTTCTTATAAGGATTTGAGTTGTTTGCTTCTTAGATAATATGTATCAACAAAGAGAGTAAACTTGGTTGTTTATTAGGACTAAGACTTGATAAATTTTTAGAAAAATAAATCTAGTCATTATTAGGACTAAACTTGGTTTTTTTCAAAGTTTTCATTTTGATGTGAATTATATTGTTTTTCAGATCAAGACAAAATGTAACTACAATATAGGAATCTAGTCAATATTAGAAGCTTTGTTAAAGACCATTGCATTTCAACTTTGGGTTATTTTTCAATTTGGACGGTAACTTTGAATGTGATGGATTTTAAGGCTTCAAAAATAAGTTATTGAACTCTAGTAGGTGTCATTTCAACTAAGTATGCTTTTTTTACGTACATTGTTTTTTACTACCGTATGTCATCACTTTTGCACTAGCAAGTGAATGTTTGGTTATGCGGTGATAAACTTTGATTTTGAGCTAATTGAATTATGTTTAGATACTATTATGTATAAGTGAGATAGACAATATATTTGAGTGTAAAAATCAATTATAGAATCAGAATCTATAATTTCTAGCTTCAAGTAAGTAGAATAAATTGTAGGGTCAAAATCATTTATACTTTAGAGAAATGAAAAATGTCAATATATTATTTTCATTTTTCAGCTTATTCATAAACTTTCCACAATAACATGTGAAAACAAGTTATAATTATATCAAAATAATTTAATTATCATGCTTGTCCAAACAAGTCCTTGTCTGCTAGTTGATCTGCTTTATTCGGCTGCTACAGAAAAAGTGATCTAATGAGATCCTCTAATGCATATCAAATCCAACAAGTAATCAAAATCCCAAAAAGCATAGTCTTCCCTTTGGCCTCAATGTTATATCTACAAAGTTCATGCTACTCTTTTGAAGGTGAAGGAAGAGGATTATACACTTCTACTTATATCAATTGGACTAATCTACTACAATAACAAAAAACTTGAGGAAATGCAAGAAAATATCTCATTTCTTTTGGCATTGCCTAAAACGAAAAAGTGATTTAATGTACTACAAAACCTTCGTTGAACAATAAAAGTGAGATATACGTCGATATTACCAAAAGAAATTCTTACATATCAACAATAAACAATTTGTTTACATGATATTGTTGGATGATGTGTTCATCACGATTTTTTTTAAGAGAAGCTAAAAAAATAAGAACGCAAAGATGATTATGTTTATATCTCAACATTGTGTAAGTAAAATTATCCAACATGACTTATTGCTTCTTGAGAATAAGCTTCCAATTTTCGTGTTGGTAAAACTATATGACACAATTTTCACAACCAGTGTCAAAAAGAACAATTGATTTATCAAGCTATCACATAAAAGGATATCGATCCCACAAGGAATGGAGAGCAACAACTTCGTATAGCTTTCTAGTAGAAAACTAGTTTGCAAGAAAATAAAATAAATTATTTGTCACAACAGTAAGTATAAAAGGTTAAGTTTGGGAAAACAATTAAAAAGATTTAGAAATTATCAAGATGGAAAGTGTGGTTTAAACTAGATTCAGTTATAACAAATCATTACTGCGATTTACAGAGCTATAACTTTGTACGGCTCTTGTGTATCACAAAGGTATATCTCTCTCTGGCTTCCTGACAACCAAATGGTCTTAGAGAGTGTTAACTCATCCATCGTGTTAAGGTTGTAACGCCACACCGTTAGAGGTGCGATTACGTAGAACTTAACACACAACAATTGCTAGGTTAGGTGCTCGTTTTTTCCACATAAGTGTGCTCCACCCAAGACTTTTGGCACATGGCAAGAGTCCTACCAAGATCTTAGCGCTTAGTTATAGCTTTCAAGCTCTTATAAGATCAAGTTAACATTCAAACAATCTCTTTTGATCCTTTCACCTCGCAATACTTAAGACAAATTAATATTTAACAAACATGTTCCACTCTCGTACTGGTTAAGGATCAGGGAGCTATATTATTAGAAATAAAAGTGATCAATTTTTACTTCTAAAGATTTTGAGTTAAATTAATTTGTTAGAAAGAAACTCAATGCTACAACTTTATATATCACAATTAGATCAATATTATAACCTCACCATGTCTGAGCCAAAAGAAGGGGTTTAGCTCATGGTGAGTTGTACCTCAGAGATGAAGATAAAGATAAATATAAATGAAAATATGAAAAACTAAATTGATAGATTAGACAGAGCTAGTACAAGATTACAACCTTTGAAGGAAAGTGGTGAACCAAAAGCATCACACCAAATAATCTAACTCTAAACCTCTAGAATCTATCTCCCATGCTCATCTGTGGTGAAGATGAGATGAAATGAGAACTCTAAAGTTGTTAACCCTATTTGTTACCCAACCTCTCCAAGGAATTTTTAGACCCTTGGCACCAACACATGGTTGTCTTTTTATAGTACAAGATTAACCACCCTTTGATTATTTTACATATGGATTATCCTTATCATATCCTACCTACTCCTTGCATATTCCTTTATTATTTCTAGGATTCCAATCATCGGGGATTCATATTCTTCCTCATTAAAAATGGTCAGACGTGATCCCATGCGTTCGTGCTATGTATGACCCGGCTAACGATCTAGGGTGTTGAACCTTTCCAAATCTTCAGCGAAACAACATTCGTCCACGAAACAGCTTCCCATATTTTCAGAGTCGTTCCTTAACCTACATCATCAAACATCTATGACAAACATTACTAGTTCAAAAGGATTAATTAATATTATAAACAACTTAAACTATAAAATATCTCAGTTTCTTGTTCATTATGAGAGCTAAGTTCAATGTGATAACCAACTATTTTACCGGTTATCACGGTAATAATAAATTATAAACCAAGCACAAGATATACAATGGTTTAGAACAAAGATTTATATTACAGTCGTGCATGATCTAGTATGTTGTGATCAAGACTACATACCCAATACATCAACACGCCCCCGAAACTACTTTCTTTTTTGACAAAATTCAACGAGCCTAACCGATCACGACATGTTGTTGTCATTGAGTTTATGGGACTTTCGCTGACAAAATCCATCCATAAACCCAAACCCTGGACACTTTTGTAACCAAAGTGTCAAGACAAATCTTTTTGAAAAATAAATAAAAGAATAACTATTTGTATTTGGAGCCTCATACCTAAATTTTCATAACTATAACATAACTCAAATCAAAGAGAGTCGTCATTTTCTGTTGTCTTTGACAGACCACAAAAAAGACAATATAAACGAGATGTGTCACCCCTAACATAAAACTATCTCATATTTTACGATCAGTTAGATTTCTCCGCCGCTTTAAAATACTTTGCGGATTCTCTGTCTATAATTATGAAGACAAAGGTACAACTCCAATATAATCCCTCTGACACTTAAACACTAGGGTACCTCCATACACCAATGAATCCAAAAGTAATTGTTATAGAAAACAAATTAGCTCAAAGCAAATTCACTCAATGTAGCCCGTTGGGAGAGACGGGTCGGGACATATGAAAACTCCGTGATTATTATTTTTTTCCACCTTATCTACTTCTCACGGGTCCTATAATTTTCACAGAAATGCGTATGGGATTTCAGATTACGAAACCTGAACACAGTTTGAATGTGTTCAGATTATATAATCTGAAATATGTTTATACATAATCGACAATTAGAATCTCTTCCATTTCAGCGGTTTTTTGATTTTGCTTTTAAAAACAACCAAAAAACAAAGTAAAAAATAAAATAAAACCTGTAAAATAAAATCATAAAAAATACCACCGTAAAATTCTAAAAATCAAATTAAACTAATGGAATTTTTTCCATATTTTTTTTGAGAATATGAAAAATTTTAAGAAAATAAAAATGGTCTAAATGATGAAATTTTGGATTTTGAATCCTGTTCATTATTTTTTTTCTTCTAATTTTCGGAGGAAATTTCAGAGCAAACTGATCATCTAGCCAAAAAATCAGATTTTTGACTAATAAGAACTAAGAATGACTTAAAATAGAAGTATGGAAGTTATGAAGAATAATATGGTCCTTAAACTGGCTATCCATGTTACAAACAAACTCAAAATTATGCTGATATAGTTCAAATTATATAATCGATCAATTTTTCCTCTGAATAAGGGTATTTAGGGGGTGTCCGGATTCTAAAATCTCTATGTGAGTTTCTCAACAATATTAACAGTGAAGGGTGGAGTTTCATGGCTTCTTTGATGCACCTATGCAAGACATCCATCTCAGCCAAATCATCGCGATCCACTATATTGTCGTGTTTCTCCATCAAGTTCTTATGCTCCTCCTCCACGACATAAATGTACTGTTTATAAATTATAACACGAGATATGCTCTGGTCCAAATGGTGGTGATTGAACTGGTGTGCTGCCTTGTGAAAAGAGCGGCAATGAGGAGTCATATGACTTTAGCTTATGTTGTAGGGCGGTTGTCTTTGTATTTTAAGTTAATGAAGCACTATAACTATAACACGTGTAAATGATGTACTCTTTCAAGTCACATTTATAATAAAAAAATTAGATTCATCGAATATCTAATGTATTTGGTCTGTAATATTGGCCAATTTTTTTAAATAGTTAATAAATCTTGGAAGTAGTTTTTTGTTTATAAATGTGACCAGAATAAGTGTATGTGTTGAGGCCAACGAAACTACTTCTCTGTTAATAAATATAAACAAAAATTAATAAAAAAAAGTCGTTGTAATTAAATCAAGGGTTAAGTAAGTAAATGTTCTCCTAAATATATCAAAATCTAATTATAGTCCCCCTAAAAAATTCTTAGGCTTTTGGTCCTCCAAAATTTTTCATATATGAAATTAGTCCCTAATTTTTAGTCTACTCATGTCTAACCATCATATTATTTGATGAAATTTTCCAGAAATTGGTAAAATATTATGACAATCTCTCCCAAAAAAAAAAAGAATTTTTTAACAAAACATGAATTAAATATGAATTAAAAAATTATATTTAATTAGTGTTTTCTTAAAAAATTATAGTTTTATTTGGGAAATATTTTTCATAATTTTCTACCCATTTCTGGAAAATTTCATTAAAAATCTTAAAAAGTTATAGTTTTATTTGGAAAATATTTGTCATAATTTTCTACACATTTTTGGAAAATTTCATTAAAAAATATGAAGGTTAGACACGAGTTGACTAAAAAGTAGAGATTAATTTTATAAATGAAATTTTTTTGGGACCAAAAGCCTAAGAAATATTTTATGGGGACTAAAATCAAATGTTGATATATTTAGGGAGACTATTTACTTATTTACCCCTTAAATCAAATACATCGCTTTTATTTGACTAATTTTTGCTTATACTGCCTCCGTCCCTTTTTAAATGATTTATTTTACAAAAATACGGGTATTAAGAAAAAATGTTGAAGTAATAGATTTGTCACAAATGTATGTGATTATTATCAAAGTGTCTCTTTTTCTGTTCTTTTTATTGTGCTAACAAGTTTAAATTATGAACAATATTTATATGAAATTTTGATTCAAATTATAAGTATCAATATTGTGACTTTCAAATTATAACAAACAATCTTTTACATTTTTTTTAACAAACCATGTTTTTTTTTTCTTCCAATAATTTAAAAAAGAGGAAATTACACCCACCTCCCTTAAGTTTTCCTTAAATAACACTTACATCCCCTCTAGTTTTAAAACTTACACTAACCTCCCTTGTTTATTTTACAAACCTACATAAACTTCCCTTGAATGATAACACTGTTACTTCTCTGTTAAAAGAAACAGTGGACCTCTATAGAAAGCAAATGCCAATAAGCTAAATGATTTTTCAATTGCTTTCCTGTTGCTGAATTTTTGTCTCACTCATTTCTTCTTTCTTCACAACTTGCTCTAATTTCCTTTTCCAGTAAATTTTTCTTCTAGTTTTACGTGTTTGAAATACCTAATTTTTACATAAATTTCAATTCGGTGGTTGAAACTTGATTTAAGGAAAATTATCCTTTCAATTTGTTGAGCGTATTGAATTGTGTGTGAGTACTGCTTTAATCTTCTATCTTATTGTTTGAATCTCAATATAACTTTTGCTTTAACATCCAAGCTCTTAATGAATTTATCATTTTCACATAATGATATGAATCATGTTCAGTATGTTCATTGTATACTATTTGCTATTTTGGATTAACAAAGTATGAGATAAATAATACTATTTGGTACTGGATTTCTTGTATGTCATGGGGGTAATGACTAGATGATGCAAGTTAACTGATGAGGTAAACACCGTAAATGTATAAGGGAGGTTAGTGTTTTTTGAAAACTAGAGGGGGTGAGATAATTATTTTAGGAGACCTCAAGGGAGGTTAGTGCAATTTACCCTTTAAAAAATATACTCTTTTTTTTTTTTACGTTAAATTTAAAAAATATACTCTTATACTTTGTTTTAATACGATAATAGAAATTAATTCATTTACTCAGTAACGTAATTACTAATCACGAAGGAAGTACTCCGTCCGTCTCTAAATAATAGTCATTTAAGGTTTATGCATGATTATTAGAAAAATGATTAATTGTGTTGATTTCAATGATAAAATTAGTATCATTTACTAAAATACCCTTATTAATTGTAGTTAGTGGAGTAGTTAAGTTAGACGAAATTTAATTCTTTAAGAAATAAATGGATGAAATTTAATAAATAAGGGTATTGTTCTGGACCGGTTAGAGACCTAGGTCCAATAACAAATCAAGCCCAAATACGACATTTGACAGTTTACTCGCAACACATCCCTTTTCCGCGCGAGAGGTGCACAGAGCAACAAAGACCAATTCAAACGAACTATAACGTTTCTTTACCCCACGTTCCCGCGAATATCTCATCGGCGGTTTCACTTTCCACAATTTCGTAGCCGCCGGATACACATGTACCACTACAACGGCTCTGCATTTATCCAACTCTATATAAAGGAGGCTCCTCGCAGCCTCCAAGGTAGAATATCTCTCACTTCTAAACCCTCGTTTCTGACCTCTATTAACTTGAGCATCGGAGCCTCTGCATGTACACACCCTCCGCCCTTCCGGTATTCAACTGACGCAATTCCACCACCGTATTAAAGTAGCACCAGCAGTTCTAATCAGGTATAATAATGGAAAAAGATAATAAATATTGAATTAATATTTTAAAGTGACAATTATTTTTAAAAATAAAATAATTTTTTTTATAGTAACAATTATTTTGAGACGAATGAAATCTTATTCTAGTTACTCTTAAAACGGAAATGCTGGTTATCGCGACAAAAGTTTCACGATTGGTTTACGAATGAGTGGTTTACCTCCATTAGCAATTGTTTTTCTTCTAATTTTCCATTTGAAAAGAAAGAGATGTCCTAAATATTT
>Ga0228711_1005401_pt1 | contig 19444 bp, 11 predicted proteins | sample MedpolnodulmetaG_2_FD_177996 | JGI IMG/M metagenome (GOLD analysis project Ga0228711, IMG submission 177996) | Root nodule microbial communities from Medicago polymorpha collected in Santa Monica, California, United States - brown nodules | ecosystem: Host-associated > Plants > Roots > Nodule... | reverse complement strand
CCACGTGGGACCTTATCCTCTGAAGATGATGAACTTCGCTTAAGCGTACACAAAGCGTGCTTGTGAGCGAACTTTCCTTTGCTCTCGACGTTTTGTACGCTTAAGCGACCATAGGCACGCTTAAGCGTACAACTGATTTCCATGAGCGTCCTGAAAGCGTCCTTGAAAGCGAACTGGTTGGCTGCTCACTGGTCCTTGCACGCTTAAGCGACCGGTTGCACGCTTAAGCGAACAGGCCTTGGTTCAGGAGCTTCTTACTTGGTCCTTGTTTGTCATTTCCTGCATAAATTGGGTAGAATCAGGCATTTAAGCATAAATGGTATAAATACACTCAAATGGTAGTTTTTCCTTAGATAACTTGCATAACAAGTCACTAAAATGCATAGATTAACACATAAAATATGTTACTTTTGAGCACTTATCAATGTACCGGCTCAAAAAAATAAAATAAAATAACATGGAAGAAAAAAGAAAATTGAAATATAATATTAAAGAATAAAAGAAAAGATTGTCAGCGTGAGTTGAAGAGAGGTGTTTGTGAAATAAATTGCCGAAAAATAATTTTTTGAAGTAGCATTCAACAATTTTTGATCAAAACTCATTCCATTCAATTAAAAGCATTCCAAAAAAATTACTTTTTTATATGGTCCTTTACTGATATTGTGTTTAGCCTACCTTCTTTGTAAACATGTAGAGAAACTGAAAAAAAAAAAAAAAGTTGGGCCAAACGATACATAAATGAATATTCAAGGGTGGAAAATTAAACCTATACTGATTAAAAGAAGTTTGGGCAATGGTGGACCCGATTCATTAAATATTCAGGTGGGCCCGGTTTATTTTTCCCAAAACACCCTTTACGTCAGTAAAAATAAACTATTATTCTTTTTTCAAATTTATTTTTAAAATAAAAATAGTAACCTTTTAGCAAGTCAAAGTAAACATTAAATCTCCACCATCCACTTATATTCAAGCACATCCAATGGCTTCAATGAGAACAAAAAAAAAACGCATCAAGTACCATACATGACCCATTGAGGTCGCGTACTGGAGATGCCGCCCCTCAAAACAGGAAACAAAACTATACTATTTCAACTTGTTTCCGGAAATGGAATGTTTCCACGTGGGGTGTATGAGTTTATTGTTTAAAAATACTGTTAAAAAATTGGATTAAATGGTGTTTAAATACGGGTCATGTTAACCTGATTAAAGAAACTAAGAAAGGAAATTTTAAGGCAAAAAGAAAACTTTTTAAGCATTGATTACACAATTCATGCATTGATTACACAACTTTCAATGCAAAATTTTACCATATTTGACTCCTTAATTAGTGTGCACTTGTTAACATTTTCCTTTAAATATAACTGTGCACTTTCAAGACGGCTGATTGTGCAGAAATGATGAAGTTCTGCGTTGATTTAAATATGACTGTGTATAATTGATGATATGGTAAGTCAACTTGGATTTTTTAATTATTTTTTATTTAATTTTTTTCAGCTGCTTTTTATAGTACTTAACAATTATTTTGAAGAACAAATTTATATTAAAATCAAATTAAAAAAATAAAAAATCACCTTAAACAAAATAAAAATTAAATTCTTCATCTTTATCATCAGCCTATTTACATTCATCATCAAACTCTTCATCTTCTTGTAACAATAAAAAACTCTTCATCTATTGTCTGTAGATTCAACAATTGCAAACTATCTTCATTTTTCTTTTGCGTTAACCTATTTTCTATTGAGAAATTTAAATTTAAAGTAGAGACCATTTATTTTTCATCAAAATCATAAAAATTTGAATAAAAAAAGAAAAGAGATACTGCATATATTTGATTTTTTTAAATCCATGTAAGCACTTCACTAAAATTATCAAAATATATGTTCCATATTAAACTTAAATAAACATTACATATTATTTTCAAGCAGTTTTATTTAAATTGCATGTTAATTAAAATTCATATATAAACTTCACTCTTTCAAAAAAAAAATAATATAAACTTCACTAAACCAACTTATGTTTAAGAATATGGTATACAATAAAGGTAAGAAGATAATCCATTTGTACAATCTCTAAGTCAAGTTACATCAATATTCTTCCCATAATATAATTATGCCAATCACATCACATGAGTGACATTTTCAAAAAAATTCATTCCCTACTTTTGTTTTTGTTTTTCATTAGATCACACACATCTTGTTGACAACATAGTATTTAAAAATAAGATATATATTTATACGAAGATAATATATTTAGATTAATTTATTTCAAAATCTTTTATATCCAACTTTCTTTCTGTTTCTATCATTCTCTTGAGGTTCAAGTGGACCAAAACTATATATATAAGTTTCTATAGAAATTCCGATAATTTTAATTTTTGCAAATATTAGGGTTAAAGATACATACTTATATGAGTTAGCATTTCATAGGCTTATTGAGCAACAAAGATGCAACATATGCAAAAATAGAAGCCTGTTTTAATCATATGCACCCCATTCACATGAAAAATTATCATATCACATTAATCAATAAAAGAAAATAAGAGAGAAATCTAAAAAATAAGACTAGGAAATGTTAAATAATTAAAAAAAGGAGGGCTTAAATATCCATCTATCTATATATCATAGAGTAGCTTGAGTTTCTATCCTACCACAAAAAATCAATAAATAGTTGAAAGACATGCGAAGAGTATGGAAGAAAACAAAAACTACCATATATAATTGAAGAGCACCAACCGAGAGTAGTTTGGAGATAGTGACGTTGATCCAAAACCAAATTTATTAAAAATTTCAAATAATCATAAACAAAATAAAAAGTCCTAAGAGTATAACTTTCATAAACACTGTAGAAATTGTTCTAATTGATCAAATATTAAAATCATGTTTTCTATGAAGATAAGCATCATATAATCATTTCCATGGCCCTAGACAACTACAACTTTATTCTCACAAAAGAAAGTATCTTAAATAATTAGCAACACTCTCTTTTGAACACTCTTGCTAATTAATACTCACTCTCTTATTGGTTTACATCATTGTAGGTCTATAATTTGAAAATTGAACCTACACGAAATGGTGGAACACAAATTGATTTCATCCGATAAAAGAGTGGATGTTAGATAAAGTGTTGAAAAATGAGTGTTGCTAGCAAACCGAAAATTGGTATTTTTAGGGGGATTATTTACTTATTTAACTCTTATTTTAAATAACAAAACTAATATTGTTTAATAAATCTCATGCAAAATGTTTCTAATATTATTATTTTTGACAAGAAATATTATTTCTGTTTAACAAATGTTTAATGAGAAGTTGATCCAACCTTATTCTAAGTAAATATGTATTTTATTCAGAGAGATGTATAGACTATTGAGAAAAAACTATAGTGCAAGTAAGGTATTAGGCAATTACTTGTTTGAGAGTGTTACAAAAGATTTGAGAGATTAATTTTAGGGCCTGTTGAGAGTATCAATTGAATTGTTTTTGTCGATACCGAAGACCGCAAGGTACGAAAGGAATACGTAAAAAACTCCCAAGAATTTAGATATTTCCCACTTTATGTCTTTAATTAAGCCAAATAAGGAAATTAGTACCTACTTAACTTAAAAGCTTGCCTTATTTGTTCATAGAATAAAGCCTACAAGAAGAGAAGAGGGATTTGAAGAGAGACCGGAGTTCAAAAGTGTTGGAAGCACCATCAAGATGTGTTTTCCCGTTCCTGATTAATCAATGGTATGTTTTGTTTTTGATTTTGTTAAAAATTGATTTTGAATGAATAAATCATGCTAAAAGAATTTATGTTGAAATAAATTTATGTTTCAAAAATTGGTTTATTATATTTAGGAATGATATTTTAAAAAAATTAATTTTGTATATATGATAAATGTTTTATATATTGGGAGATGAGGAACTCATTTGGTTTAGTTAAATGATTTAAAGAGTTGAATAGTTTGAGTTTCATGATTCAAATCATGACAAAGAAGAAATTGTCATTATAAAAAAAAGTTTTACATGTCTACAAGTCCAACCGGTAAAAATACTAAAATTGTTAGGTCGGACTTTATGACCAGGGTTCGAATCCCGGTACCTTCACTTGTGTTGTATGTGTGAGTTTATATTGATTTTGCCATTTCGTCTATCTACAAAAACAAAAACAAAAAAGCTTTATATACAGTCAAAAAATATATAAATAATAAAGTAATTGAACTCAATTGGTTAATGAGCTTTCTCAAAGATCAATCGTTCGGGAGAACCGGAGTTGAACTTTGATAGAAACAATTCTTGACCAGCTTTCTCAACGATCAATCGTTCGGAAGAACCCAAGTTCAACCACACTGTCATTCCCTTTATAAACTAATAAAGAGTTAAAAAAATATTAAATAAATGCAAAGAAAGAATGAAGTTTCATTCCCCATATTAGGAGTTTTTGTTACCCTAAGGTTTGCAAGTATACGTATATATTTTTATAGGTTTTTTCAACTAAAAATAATCTTATCTGAGATGCATCAAACACTTACTTAAGTTGATAAATCTCCCAACTGAAATTTACCTAGTTGGATCCCTTAAATTTCAACGCATGAAATTTATTTTTAGTGGTCTTCGAAGAATGGACATTGTTGCATACCCCAAATATGATAAAAGCAGCCACTTACTAGTAGTTTATTCTCAATTTGCCCCATCCTTATTGCATAGGCCCTTCACCAATCCAAATATGTATTTATTTTTGGGGTGCTACAAATATGTCCTTTTCAATTTCAAACTGGATCAATATCTTAATTATCTTTAGAAAGATATGCCTGAAATATCTGCAAATTAAGTTCCTGAGGTACATAGAATTAGTTGTCTCCAGGGGAACCAGTCAACAACAAATTACGTACCATTTTTGTCAAAAAAACAAATTACGTACCATGACAATCTTACAACTCCATTTAAGCACTTTTTCTGTTTATTTGTCCACATAAGCCCTTTTGTTTGCGGAGCTTTTATTTTTTATTTTTAAATTTGTTTGCATCTTTTCAATTTTAATGATAAGAAAAATTAATGAATTAATCAGATAACAAAAACTAACATACATATGATGATGATATAACATACATACCATCTTTTAGATATTAATTATTATTTATTAAACACGAGTAATCCTGTATTTTTTTAGGAAGATTTCTTTTTCCTCCACAGATATCTAAGCAATTGTGTCTTTGTATTTTATATTACTAATAAATCTGATGTAAACATCTAGCTGAATATAATTATGCTTTGGTCTAGCTAGTATCTGACTGCTTAAAATGAAGTCCATTAGGATATGCTACAATAATTTTGGTGACATGGGGGATTAGTCTTGCTATTCATTTTTATTATAAGGTCAAAGTAAAGTGTTTGTATTAAATAGCGACCCAAGTTTTCAAACTATTTCTTTGATTTTTATTTTTTGGACTATGGTTGATGGGAGAAAAATTAGGCTTGCTTGCATGGTTGAAGGGAGAAAAATTAGACTTGCTTGCGTATGAGATATTAGACTTGCTTCCTTTTTTATTTTATTTTTTTATATATTAAACCAAGATATTTTCGCTCATAACTATAAAGACGACTAATCTCTCAAAACAATTAAGATCCATTTAAGAAGTTGATATTTTTTAACATATATTTTTCCTTACACATCGGCCAAAGATTAAATCATAGATTCATGGATCAATGATTAAGAAACTCAACTATCTAACATTTGTGACGCATCATGTTAGTTCAAACTTACTTGAGTCATCAAAGTGTAACTCAAGTGGTTGAGCTAAGACACCAAAAGAAGTTAAAAAAGAAGGTTTATCATTCAAACTTTGGTTACTAATACAATTTATTAATAATTTGCATTGGTTTATATATAAGTTTTTTTTATTAAATTTAGACTTTGTTTGAGAGTTTGGAATGGACGGGAGATTGGGCTTTGGGCGAGGGAAGAAGAGGAAAATGTAGAGATGTCTTTCACTTAATTTGTATAAAGAATGATAAATACATTTTTATAAGTAATATATTGCTAGTTTTGAGGTTATTCTTTCAATTTTTTTTTTTGAGGTTATTGTAACAATATAAATTCATTTTGAAGAATTTATTTGTGTCTTTCAAAATCTTTAAAATCCCTCCTCCAATGTTTTTGAGTTTCTCTAAAGTGGAGATATTTTTGTAGTATTATCAAGAAAAATAATCTCTCCAAAACTCTCCCGTCTCAAAACCATTCATTCATTCCTTCCACTTTTCTTTTTTGCCAAAGCATTTCCCTTCCCTTCTATGACTTTTGATATAAAAGATTTATGGTTGGTTTCAACTTTGGAGGGTAACAAGTGATTTAAAATGTCGTAGAGTTGATTTTATCATGTTTAAATGATTTAAAAATATTTGACTTTGTTTGTAGAATTGACTTTATTTGAAGGTAAAATTTGTAGATTTTGATTTCTACAATTGATTTTATCTTTAAATTTATTGTTAAATCACTTTTACATATATACATCCAAAAATCATTTCATATTCAACCCACTTTTATCTATAAATTACTGCAAAACTAAACATACATTTAATATGATCGAAATTGCTTGACCAGAAACCATGTTCAGGGTTCGAACCTCAACAATTTCACTTACATATATAAATTTCTAATAATTAGTGTTATTTCATCTACCTAAAAGAAAAAGAATGAAGGAGTTGCTTGGAATGTGATACAGCTTTTGAGTTTGTTTTATATAGGTAAAGATCCCGCAAAGGATTCAAACATGTAGCCGACACAAAAGGAAAAGCTTGAATGAGTGCGTAGATAATTCACTAAAACAGTAGGGGATTAGTGCGCTGCTTTTTTTTAATTTTGGATTATTTTCTTTAATCAAAATATGATGCATTCTTGCATGTATGTTATATTATTGACCAATCACAATTAACTTTTTGATTCCAACATTAGGTTGGTTGGAATAATTGAACTAAGATTTATTAACAAGGTCTCAAATTTGAGATTTTTGAATGAAAAAAAAAAGGTAATTAGAAGGGGATATTCTACTAAATGTGGCTAACCAGTTTTCCTAGTACATATTAGTTAAATTCTACACCATTATTTAAGAAAAAGTTGGAGTGTATATGTGTTTTGAGGATAAAACATTTCCCAAAACAAAAACAATTTTTTGAATTGTAAGTATTAGTAGTTAGATTAACATTTTACTATTTTATATGGTTTTCAATCCAAGACCTTCAACTATTATAAAAATTATGTGACTTCAAGAAATTTTAAAAAAATAAATAAATTGTCTTTCTTTAGCAAAACACTATTGTGTTTAACATTATAATTATACATGAATGGAAGACAAGCGGATAAAAAGCTGTGCCATTAGGTTTTTATGGATGACAAAATAATCATCGTAAACACAACATTCATGTATCTATAAGACATGACATTACTTTGCACGACCCTTTGAACTCTATGTAGAGCGCCAACAACCTTTGGTGCTAGGAAGCCAAAAATGTCAAATGTAAATGATATAAAAACATGTTGATTATCAGAACACGCTTTCTCATGTTTGGTCACTTTGTTTGACACACAACTTTTAGGCATGTTTGTCCTACCATAAAAGTCACGATCCCTAATCCCATAAGTGGTGAAACCATAGTCAAGTTCACACATGCATGTTTTCCTCCTACTCATTTGAACACCATAACATTCCCCGGCCTTAGTGTCGATCTTCCATCTAGTGAGTAAGTCAAGAAGTTCATAGGCGCCTTCTTCTTCATTGTACACTCGTTTGCCTGAATATATAAAAAAGAACATCCCTAACAAATTCATGTTTGTACTTAAAGTCTGGAAGCTCCTTACAATGAACTACATGCTCCCCAAAAGTATCCAGATGCCTTACGACAAACAAGATACACCACATCAATAGAAAATAGTGGAGTCATAAAGCGATATCTAAGGATATAGCACTCCACCGGTGACATATGCTGACCTAACCCATCAACAGGGATAACTAGAAGAAAATCTTGAACATGTGCTGCTTGCAAACACGCAAAAACAGATTTTTGTCTTATGGTCATGTCAAACCTCACTTTCATATTTTGAACACTTTTACTAAAAAGAGCACTCGCCAAAACATGTTGTGCTTTAGGAGGGACAATGTTCTTGCTAGTTAAACTACTAACGTTAAAATCTGAAATCGTATCACGAAGAGCATCCAAAACATTGTCAAAATTCGAGTCCATACCACTTATCACATTGTCTCTCAAAATATGATCTTGTAGCATCCAAGACTATGCCCTGAAAGCCACAAAAGTGTATGAGAAAACCTCTGCTGCCGAGTACAAACCCAACCTCCCAAACCTAATAGGTAAAGAAGCCAACTTCACTAAAGGTCCTCAAAGAAAGGACCTCCACCAACCACAATGTTCTCAACCGCTCCACGTAAATCCTTATGAAACAACATTGTTGTTGGAGAATAAATTATCTTTTAAAGACATCTCATATGGTATGAAACTACAATAACATTTGATATATTGGAACGATGGTTTAAACTTGCAATTTACTATTTATCGGCATTTAACATGTGTGAGTTTTGTCGTTATGATCTTTGATAAAAATTCTAAATAAAAATGTAATATTCAAAATCACGAAATTGGGAAAAACATTCCTAAAATAGACATGTGATACACATTATTTTAAACTATCCAATCCAAAGTTTTGAATTTTCCAAAATCAAACCCGTAAGGGTTTTAGATTTCTAATCTGCATATCAAAGACTTGTTTTGACTAGACTTTATGCAAAAGGTCAATGTGCGTACTAGACTAAAATACCACTTCACCCAAAAGCGAAAAAAAGAAAGAAAAAAAAAGGAGAGACTATAACACCACCATAGTACCATTTATTAAAAATTATTAATTATGAACAAAACAATATATAATCAAATAAAAGTTTAGGAGTATCAAATAATCAGATTTAAACCCTGATTGGTTACACTATACTTGTGTAATTGTGTAACTAAGAAACAAAATAAATTATCAGACGAATTTAGTTATACACCTGTACTTTGATTCTGGCATGTGTGAAGTCATGGTATGTGGACAGCCTGGATCTGGTCAACATTTTTATTGTGCAAACATACATAGTATTTAGCATATGTTTTTTTTATCACATATTATATACAGCTGATTTAATTGACTTTTTTTATTCACATAGGACGATCCCCTTAGCCACCTCTGATACTTTATATTTATATATGTCACATACACTACCCCACCACACAATACCATACTATAAAACAAAACTTTATAATAAATAATTTTTAATAAACTAATAATGAAGCAAGTTGTTAGGCATGTTCAAAAAAATAAATACTAGTCCAAAAGAGTTTCCAACAAACAGAATAGTTTTGGTTTTTTACTTTGACCATCATCATTCAAACATGTTTCTACATCTAAACTAATTTAAGTCTTTTTCAACATTTATTTCAACTTGCATCATTTGTGTATAAGATAAGATATTTCTGTTATACTGTAATAATTATTTGCTAGCTCAAGGCACATATACATATGAATCATAACACTAGCAGCATCACAGAGAATTTGATTCAGCAAGAAATTAAGATGGGAACTGCTGCTCAAAGCTCTTCAGAAATATATACAAGTGATAGTGAAAAGGGTTTTGCAGTCAATCATCAGTCTTCTACTTCACCTGAGCTAGATGCAGGAGCAAAGTTTGTTCTTGTTTCTAGAGGTTAGTATTGAATTATTGAACTATATATTATTACTTTGTTATGTTATGTTGATTAATTTATTTACTATATGGTTTTGTTGTGTATATTTTGTAGGATCATGGTTACACTGTGGTTATCATTTGACAACATCTATTGTGGGACCAGTGATTCTTACACTTCCATTTTCATTCACTCTACTGGGTTGGTTTGGAGGAGTAATTTGGTTGGTCCTTGCAGGAGTGATCACATTTTATTCATATAATCTTTTATCTATTGTCTTAGAACATCATGCTCAACTTGGCCGCCGCCAGTTTAGATTCAGAGATATGGCTAGAGATATTTTAGGTGAATTTCTACTCACTTTCCTTTTAATACTTTTATGTCTTTTTCATTGTTGTTATTAATCATTGGACCACTGCTGAGGTCTAGCGCAAGTGGTTGGTGCTAGTGTGTGTGAGTGTTGTAAACATCAAAGTGCCGAGTTTGATTCCTACTCATATAAGCACAATATTCCTGATTGAACCGAGTGAATCACAAATTTAGTCAATTTAAGTTACAATTTAGTTTCTGAAATGATCGTTGAAATTGAAAATTCGTATTCGCATTAGTCTTTCTAAAACAATTTTAGAGACTAACTCGACTCCCTCAAAACAACTAATGTAATTAAGAATTTTCAATTTAAGAAATCATTTTGTAAAATTGAGATTGTAACTTTTAAGGACCTTGCCTACTGTATACAATTTCAGAGACTAAATTGATAAGTTGCTTTGTTTGTTCGACACGGACATGGCGACACGCCTAATTCCAGAGGTGTCCGTGCTTCAAAGGATCGAAACATTCTTAATTTGCTTGAAAATGTTGTGGCAGGACCAAGATGGGCAAAATACTATATAGGGCCTCTTCAATTTATCATATGCTTTGGGACAGTGATTGGTGGTCCTCTTGTGGGAGGAAAGAGTCTCAAGGTAATAACATAAAAAGGTTCATTACATTTTCTCTTTATAGTCTATAAATTTGTCCACATTCTTGTACAATTGTTTCACTGAGGTGCTACATTTTTCTTCTTGCGTTGCAGTTCATTTACCAACTTTACCATCCAGAAGGATCAATGAAGCTTTACCAATTTATCATTATATGTGGAGTTGTAACTATGCTTTTAGCTCAGCTTCCATCTTTTCACTCCTTGAGACACATTAATCTGATTTCTTTGATTCTCTGTGTGACTTATGCTACATTTCTCACTGTCGGCTCGATATATGTCGGTAAGGAGATAAAAACACGATGGCATTGGCAATGTATGCAGAAATTTTTAATGTGATTCATTCAATTGATTGTGTTGATTGCATGATCCAATGCAGGTCACTCGAAAGATGCGCCGCCGAGAGAGTATTCTGTAAAAGGTTCTCATGAAGATAAACTGTTTGGTGTCTTCAATGGTATTTCAATCATTGCTACCACATATGCTAGTGGGATTATTCCAGAAATCCAGGTTAGTTTTGCATCTTGTTAGTCTTTTTTTAGAGAACAAATGTTGTAAATGGAATCAAATATGTTTGGATTCACTTTATGAAGAGGCAAAATTGATTCTGTATATGTAGAATTGATTTTGACATTTTTGGACGTTCTCAAGTACAACTGATTTTGCCTTCAGAATTGATTCTAAAGTGAAGCTAGCATTCAAAGTTTTTGCCTCTACAATCGATTTTTAACTTCAAATTTATTGTTCAATCCATTTTTTAGTGAATGTATCCAAATCAAAATCACTTTACATTCGACTCACTTTTGTGTGTACTTGATTCTGCGGTGAAAAATGATTATTTTGAATGAATCGATTCTGACTAAAAGTGAGTTAAATGTTAAGTGATTAACGTCTTGATGCATTCATGTAAATGTGAAAGCTAAAAATCAATTGAAGAGGCAAAAACTCCAAATTCTCAATTTTAAATGCAAAATTAATTCTACTCGAAAACATTCCAAGATGTCATAATCAATTCTACACCTCTGGAATGAATCTAGTCTCCTCCAAAAGAGGAACCAAACAAGCATATCTAGAATTAAATTTTGTCACAGCAGAACCAAACACAATTATTTAGTTGTGACAGAATAAGAATCAATTGATATTCTTTTGTGAGTTTAGAGAATAACCAAATGCACATGTCAAGTGACTATAACTAAATACAATTCTTGTGCAATTTTTTAGGCAACTTTGGCACCTCCTGTGAAGGGAAAAATGTTCAAAGGACTATGTGTGTGTTATTCTGTTATAGTAGCAACATATTTCAGTGTTGCTATCTCTGGTTATTGGGCATTTGGAAATGCATCTGGTGCAACAATTCTTGCTAACTACATTGGGGAGACAAAACTATTGCTTCCCAAATGGTTTTTCTTGACCACTAATATACTCATCCTTCTTCAAGTCTTTGGATTGACTGCGGTAAGAATGCCTAAACTGTTTTGTATATACATTTGTCAATTTTGCAATTCAAATTCAGGTGCGGATTTGGAAGAACTTATTTATAGCTTAGTTGGACTTATCTTATGACCTAAATGTACGTGTTACTGTTTGGAAGAGTTTATGAAAAGAGTTTATGTTATGTTGGTAAACTGTCTTAAGCTTATTTCAATAAACATAGGTCATGTTTGTATAAATAACTTCATCAAGCGCTTATAGCATAAGACCTTATTATATAGTAATGCTTATGCATAAGCTATGTTTTTGACAAAAGATAACATAAAGTCAAACTATTTTCATATAAGCTATTTTCATAAGCTTCACTTTCCTGATGAATAATTATAACTTGATTATATTGCAGGTATATCTTCAACCAACAAATGAATTATTTGAATCAATATTTGGAGATGCAAAGAAGGGACAGTTTTCAATGCGCAATGTTGTGCCAAGGGTGCTCTCTAGGTCAATATCAGTAGCAGCAGCCACACTTTTTGCAGCAATGTTGCCATTCTTTCCGGATATAATGGCATTGTTTGGAGCCTTTGCATTCATTCCTCTTGATTTCATTTTGCCAATGGTTTTTTACAATATAACTTTCAAGCCTTCCAAACAAGGCATAATCTTTTGGGTGAATACATTGATTGGAGGAGGGTCTTCAATTTTAGTTGTGATAGGGGGAATAGCATCAATTAGACAAATAGTTCTTGATGCTAAAACGTATAGTTTATTTTCTGATTCCTGAATATGTAAAAATTATCATGGCAATATAGTGAGAAGCAATACACAATTCATTTCTAAGTTTCATTCTTCCTATATTCTACTAACTGCTATATTCTGTGAGATATTATGTTCAATAGGTTGATATTTATGTCCGTGCTTCTTTGGAATCACAATGAATTTGACGAACACCGCGACATATAGTGATTTTATTGAAGTTCAAAGGTGTAATTTTTGTCAAAATCACAATGACGCAATGCAGTTCTTTCAAATTCACCGCAAATCCATACACACGCCAACAGTAGCGGAGCCAGAAAAAAGGTTAGGGTGGACCACTAAAATTAACCGTTGAAAAATTGTTTAAAGTCTCGCAAAATACACCTATAATTGAATTATTTAAATTTTTTCGGATGGACCACCACACCACTTTGTGGGAATTTGGATCAACCGAAACCTAAAACCGACATAAAATTGTATAAAATCTCGCAAAATATACCTATAATTGAATTATTTAAAGTTTTGGGTGGGCACTACACCACTTTGCAGGAATTTGAATCAACCGAAACCTAAAACCGATACAAAATTGTATAAAATCTCGCAAAATAGACCTATAATCATTGATTTTTTAATTTTTCCGGGTGGGCCGTGGCCCACCTTAACCCATGAAGGGCTCCGCCACTGAACGCCAATATTTGGTTTTATCAAGAAAAAACTTTAGTGTAGATACTCTCTTATTACAGGGGTATGCATATAGATAGGCAATGAGGTTACCTATTCCTAATTCATTATATATATGGCTATCAATAGGATTTTGATAGAATGAAAAATACAATTTATTCAATTGATTTTTTTAGAAGAGATACACATGGGATTTTAGAATTATGCTATTCTCCCAACAAATTTTGTTTCCACCCAATCAAACTGACTAAAATACCCCTGCGTTAGCTAACTAACGCATGTGTAAATTATGTGTTAACTAACGCCGCGTGATTTAAGTCACGCAAGTGAAAACCAATGCATGCGTTAACACACGCTGAGTGTTAACATATACGTGAGTTAACTCGCGCGTAATTGATATATCAGAACAACATTGAATGTTGTACTGATATGCATTCAATGCAAACTATGTCATTAATGACCCGTAATCTTTACACGCTCATAATTGAACCGAATTACGCCAGTTTAACAACATTATCATATAATACGACATAACCAATCAAAATTACACAAAATTATCGTTTTTGTCACGATCACATAATCACACATAACGACCCAAACAGTCCAAATTACACAAATTCGCCGGTAATGACCCGTAATCACGTAATCACACTTAATGATACGTAAACAATCCAAATTACATTGATTTGTACTTAAATTTCCAAAATCACACAACGGTCCAAATAACCAAAATTCATCATTTTTCTCAAAATCACATAATCACATATAAACGATCCAAATTACACAAATTCGTCGTTAATGATTCGTAATCACTTAATCGCATATAATGACACATAAATGATTCAAATTACATCAATTTTTCCTTAAATTCTCAAAATCACAAAGTCTCACATAAACGATCCAAATTACACATAACACAAATTCATTTAAATTCAACATTACAGACACAAATTCGAACACATTAGACTATTACACGTTCATTAATATTACATTTCAACGGATCAGACAAAAAGATGTAAAGTGTTATCCTCAACCATTAACCTAAACATGTAATCAACGTCGCTATCATCTTTGAGAAGTTGTGGATAATACACGGTCTTCCAGAAGTCCTCTTCCTTATCCTCCCCCAAGTCCACACCTGACACATTTACTATCACATCACATGTGCTATGATTTGAACCAATACGGATAAAGAAGTCGTCTAGTTTTGCCTTCAACTCGTCCAACTTGTCGGTGGAGTTAAAATAGAACCTAGCCCTCTTTTTCACATCTACATAACGAACATGAAGTTTAACTGGATCTTGTGCATCTTCAGACATGTTTCACTTCACAAAATATAATGAAAAACAAATATGAGAGAAATGAGATAAAATAAATAGTTGAATAATTAGAGACCAAAAAATGCGAGCAATAATTGGTGTGACATAACCGGCCAACAAAAAAAAATTCACTTCATATATTTATATAATATTAGTTACAAATTGACCATAAATATCCAAATTACATATCCTGCCACCAAAAAATACGTCGGTGTGATATCGTGCAAAAAATAGGACAAACACCGACCAAAAAGTCTCATAACCTATAACCTATTTAAGTAGTCTAGTGATAGTGCATAATCTTCATCTTCTTCCATGTCTTCCATGACTTCAAATTCTTGTTTCTATTTTTCCGGAGTGGGAGTATCACCACAAATAATTGGATTGTGCTCATTTGTTGGTTTCTTTGGCGGCTTTGACTCCTTGAACATGAGTTCATTGAATGCGTCTTGTCTGTCCAAAAAATCAAAATGCCATTTCTCCGCCTCACCAATCTTGTTGTTCATCCACTCCATACAACTCGGTGGTAAAGGACAACCTTCTTTCAAAATAACATGAAGATAATGGTCGGAAATTAAGCAAAAACACATGATGTTGGATTGTGGCTTAAGTGGTGGAGCACTTCGGATTGGGAAATATGTCTCACATATACCTTTTTCGGGCAAAGTCAATAGAACAACGGGTCTATTGTAGCAAGTAGCAGTAATGTGACCCATATCCGGAGTGGTCAACCACTTATCTACCGACGCAATACCACTTCTACTTTTTGGAGGGTGTAAACCATTCAAAATTTTGTTATAACGGTCCTCTGTGTCATATAACGGCATGTAGTCACTCTTATGATTTCTCAACTCATGAACAAGTGATTGACGAACCAATACATGATCTTCCTCATCCATCCCCAAGTACCTAGCTACGACCCAAAATCCACAATTACCATCCCCTTTAACATTCACAATGTCTTCAACAAAAGGTCTCATGATATTTGGAACTTGTGAAATGTATGGGATATTCCAAAAACGTTTTGAAGTAGACGATGAAGCTTGTGAGCTGGAGTAAGTGCCAAGGCGTGCATCTTTCCTCTTTGGAAGTGACTTCTTGGGCTGTGAAGGTTGACTATCCGGATTTTGAGAATCAATAGTCTCCCACTTAGAGGGGATTCGACCCGTTGATGACACTTTGAGTGTAGACCTCTTCCTTTTAGGATCTCCCTTGGTTACCACCTTTTTTTGAAGGTGGAGACAAATTTGTGCTTTCCGGAAATGCTAGTTGACGCATCATCTCTTTGATGTAGAGTTTCATCTTGTAATGGCATTTCTTGAGACGTATTTGAATGTCATTCCACTCCTCCATCACAGAAAAATCATCATCAACCTCATCTCCTTGTACACTCAACCTTTTCCAACGAGGGTATATATCATCCAATACAAGAGGCAATTTTTGCTTACTTTTCATGGCAATAATATATGCACAAGGTAAACCGTACGATGTCTTTTGCACACAACCACAATCTTCCTTACCAAAGCCGAATGTCTTGGAGCGTATCAATTCATCATAGATAAATTTCAATGCGCGTCTAGATACATAACCCTCCAACTCTCTCATCATCTTTATTTTTTTGTATTTGTGTTCTAAGACCGTTTTGTTCCTCCCAAAACTTCCTTGTATCTCACCAAATTGCACGTCAACATCTTGTCTATTTCATCCCAACATGATGCCAAATCACCCACGCTACTCCTCAAATATTTTTTCAATACTCCATGGCCGGTTGAACAATGTTGGTGGTTCTACACCCTAGATGCAAGACTTTATTTGTCCATGCCCTCACAAATTTTTCCTTAAGGTTCAAAACCGTTGTTTCAACATATGTTATGAATTCAGGAAATGGCATGCATACCTCTTTGAATTTCAATAAAGCACTTGCATATGATTCCTCCGTAGGAAAATCGACCAACTCTTTCCAAGCGCTCACGACTTTCTCAACAACATCTCTATTCTTCTCCTTGTTCTTCTTCAATTCTTTCTTGTCAACTTTTGCATCCTTATGAGGCTTTGATTTAACTCTACAATCCATGATGCACTTAGCCCTTACATTCTTCCCAATATGAAAAAAAACAAAGAATAGTGTATGTTTCAGGGAACACTGTGGCAACAACATTCATCAAAGCACCATCCCTACCAGTGAAAATCACCTTAGGCATGTTGTATTTTGAGGACAAAAACCTTTCACCATCTCAAGTGCCCAAGTAAAGTTATCCTCTTGCTCAAAGTGAAGAAAGGCAAAACCAACGAAATACATCATTTTTGTAGAGGTGCAACCAACTATCTCAAATAACGGCATTCGGTGGTTGTTGGTTTTGTAAGTGGAGTCCATGACCAAAACGGTCGGAAAAGTGTTGAGCAATTTAATTGACTCCGGATGAGCAAAAAATGTCTTCAAGAGTGGTTTCCTCACTATTGCATCTTGTGTAATAGACATATTGATGCTCCACCAACTTCGAGATCAAGTATTGCAACTCCGTCATGTCACCTCTTTGCCCCTTGCGCCATCTTGTTCGCACATTGGACACTTGCTTGATAGTTGTCACACTTTCTTTGTTATTTTGCTTCAAATTGGTGAGAATATTCCAAGGCACCGTCAAACTCTTTGTCATGTCGATAACTTTTTTCTTCTCCTCCGCACTAAGTCTACCCGCAAGAAGGTGTCCTTGTAACTTTTCCTCCAAGTCATTGTTGTGCATTCCACAAAGAACTGCAATCCACCAATCATTTGTATCCTTATCAAAGAAACCTTTCAACCTAAACGGACTGTGACATTTCCTTGAGCCGGTGCCTTCAAGGTTCGGTTACTTCCTCGTCTTAGGTGGCTTGTATATCCCACTCCTTTCACATTGCATCGTCAAGTACGACCTTTTTTAACTTGATTTATCTATACAAACAGTAAATCCGGCCCTTTCCCCTTGTCGACGAACCCAACCAAGTAACTCTTCTCGCTCTCTCCATCTTGCATTTGTTGTAAAAAATGAGACGGTTTCGCGAACTTTGCAAACAACACTGATAGGTACCGGTTTAGGTTCTTCAATTTTACCAATGTTAACTTGAAATGGAATTTTGATTTTAAACGGTTTCACATTAACGGTTGGTTTGACATCGCCGGAAGCTTCAATTTTGGCCGGTTTCGGTTCAACGTCGTCACCTGTCACATTGTCAACCATCTCACTGTATATCTATTGAATAAAAAAATAACAAAGAAAAAAATAAAAAAATTACTTGTGGAACAAGCTATCAAGAACAAGAGTGGCGCAAAAAATTCAAAAAAATGGTCTACACACAGTAGCGTGACTTAAGTCACGCAACACTTATCTCCTGCGTGACTTAAGTCACGCAGCCTTTAACCCTTGCGCAAGTTAACGTGCGCCAAGCCCTATCGCCTACGAAAACCAGACGAACCAAGCACAAAAACCAGCAAAATGAGATGAGTTTAGATGATACATTACCTGATATTTGATGTCTGATGAGCATAGAAACTTGCTTCCTGACGATTTGCAATGATTTGGAGTAAGGATTTTGACCCAACATTTCACACTTTTTGGGTTTTTGAAGGTGGAGTGAAAGAAAATGGTGTTTGGAGTATGGACTGATGAGTTTTGTACAGAAACAGTAGCTCTGCGTTACTTCACTCACGCCGCGTGACTTAAGTAACACAACGTTACTTAAGTAGCGCAGGGGTAATTTTATAAATTCAGTTGGGCGCGAGTGTTTTGTGTTGTGAGAAGAACATAATTCGGGCTTTTATAGTAAGACACTAAGCCAAAAATTGGGCCTCTGTAGAAAAAAAAGGCTTTTAAGGCCAAGAACAAAATAAATATCACAATAATAAAACAAACTGTCATAAATATCTCTGCGTGAATTAACTCGCGTCCAACTAAACTGTCCAAAATACCCCTGCGTGAATTAACTCACGCGGTGTGAGTTAACTCACGATGGCAGCTTGAGTTAACTCACGCGGGCGGGGTTATACGCAGAGTGTTTTGACAAAATAGGGAAAACCAATTCTTCTCCAAATTGCAAATCGATTGTCAAAGTATCCTTCTTAAATCCATCTTAAGAGAAAAGATGTTCATTGCAAGTTGATTCTCTAAACGAAGTCACAGTAACAACTTTTTGGAATTTATTGGAAAAGTAGCTCCTATAAAGAGTTGTAATGATAAGCAGCTTGTTTCTCATGATTCAAAGAGTAATGATTCACAAGATCAAAGGTCCTATTGTGGTTTGCTTATCTCTAACAACCTAGACAAGAACAAAGGTGAATCACAACAAATTACAAAGAAAATACATGCACCACAATTTGAGAATCGATTTGCAGTTTGAGGGAGAATTAGTTTTTCCTATTTTGTCAAAACACTTTAAGTGAGTTAACTAACGCAGGAGTATTTTGGTCAGTTTGGTTGGGTGAGAGTGTTTTTTGTTGCGAGAAGAGCAAAATTCTAATAAAACAGCCAAACTAAAATAACAAAAACTGGATAAAGAGCAAATAAAACTAATAATTATTATGGGAAAGAGGGAATTTGAAA
>Ga0228711_1005399_pt1 | contig 19447 bp, 8 predicted proteins | sample MedpolnodulmetaG_2_FD_177996 | JGI IMG/M metagenome (GOLD analysis project Ga0228711, IMG submission 177996) | Root nodule microbial communities from Medicago polymorpha collected in Santa Monica, California, United States - brown nodules | ecosystem: Host-associated > Plants > Roots > Nodule... | reverse complement strand
GAAGATTGAATTTATAGTGTTTGATAAAATTAGCGGTTGAAGTTCCTTATACATATGAAATAGCATAAAAAAGTATATTTAATTAATACTTTTTTTTTTTTCAATTAAGATCGCATGGGTTAAATTGAGATAAAAAGTGATAAGCTATAAGCTTTACGCTATAAGCTATTTGAATTAACTTATCAAAAAACACTATAAGCTCGTGAGAAAAGTGTAGTTACCAAACAGGTCTTTTTTAGTCATATGAGCTTATAAGCTATAAGCTCAAATATGTTTCGTACCAAACAGATCCTTAATGTATTATAAGGGTTGTTTCGTCTTAAGACTCTTAACCCTCTCTTTGGCATGGTAGTGAATAGTTTGGCCGAGAAATAGTAAAGGGAGAAAAATTACCACCCAAATATCACTTCATATATGCACACATTTAGAAAACCACAACTTTTAAGTCTTTGAAACTACAATTCCGGATAAATCATGCTATATGGAAGTACACTTCCAAATCCAAGTTTAGTTTTTTGGAAATGTGGGTGGAGAAAGTTGATCATGTAAGTGATAATCTAGTCAAAGATGGTTTCGGTCAGGATCGTACTCGGTTTTTCCGGTTGATTTGATCTTAACTAAAGTTCATTAACCATATCAGCCCAACTATTTAATTGTTTTTTAAGGTTTTCTGACATTGGCTAAGGTATATTAAATAAATTTAGTTGTTTTTGATGAAATTACTAGTCTTTTTTTGTTAAACCTTGATATTTCTTTTTTCTATGGCAACAGCTTTTCTATGTGATAAATAGTTAAGGATGTAATCGAAAAAGTAGTTATCAAACCTTGAATCTTAATTTTGAAAATGACAGATGAATAATTACGAAGTTCTTAAAATAGGTCATTGAATTAGGATGTTAGTTTTTGCTTACTACTTGTTTACATGCTCTGTTGCTCTCCTATTTTATGCATTTATTGGTTTTGTTTCTCATAATACATTTGAATTGCATAAGCTAATGGACATTACAGAGAAGACGTAACATTAGGTATTTTATTGATTATAACAACAGGGCAGTAAACGCCAAAACTCAGAACAAATGGCTAGTTTAGGCTTTTCAATTTTCATGAGGTTCCAATTTTGGCATTTGGTTCTCTTCCTTGTTGGCATTTTTTCGTACGTTTGGGTAAACACTTAGTGCTTTATTATATAAGTGCTTGTGTGTGATGTAAGCTATTTTATACTCACACTGGAAATGTGATTAGACTATTTTCATATCAGTTGTAAGCTATTTCCGATAGTTATCCCAAGAAGCTTGTCGAAATAAGCTAAAAAATAGCCTATAGACATGCAATAAGCTATTTTGATAACCTCCTCCATACTCTTATACTAGTATGTCTTAAGATCAGTCCAAACGCACCTTAATTAAGCTCTTTATGTTTTGCCTATATATATTTTTCCTTTTAGTTTATGATTGAACTGATTCTCCTCATTTGCATAACTTTTGGTCTTATAATGATAGAATTTCATATTATTTGGTTCTTAGGTTTGAAGAGTGATGCCTCTGATTCTAAAGAGTTCCCAAAAGATAAACTACTTGGTGGACTTCTGGCATCTGGATTTGATGATAGATCCTGTCTCAGCAGGTATCGTTCAATTAAAGGACTATCAGGGAATCCATCTCTTTACCTAATTTCAAGATTACGAGAATACGAAGCCCTCCACAAAAAATGCGGACCTTATACCGAATCCTACAATAAAACAGTAAAAGATCTCAATTCTGGCCATTTAAGTGAGTCTCCAGACTGTAAGTATGTAGTTTGGATTTCATTCAGTGGTTTAGGGAACAGGATATTGACCTTAGCTTCTGCATTTCTTTATGCTCTCCTCACAAACCGTGTTCTTTTGGTTGACCCTGGAGTTGATATGGTCGACCTCTTTTGCGAACCGATTCCAGATGTCTCCTGGTTTCTTCCTCCTGATTTCCCTCTCAATAGTCAGTTTCATAGTTTCAATCAGAAATCTGATCACTGTCATGGAAAAATGCTAAAAAATAAATCAGTCACAAATTCCAAAGTACCTTCATCTGTCTACCTTCATTTGGCGCATGATTATGATGATGAGGATAAGCTTTTCTTCTGCGATGAAGAACAAAAATTTCTGCAGAAAGTTCCTTGGCTAATGATGAAAACAGATAATTACTTTATCCCGTCGTTATTCTTGATGCCGTCTTTTGATCAGGAGCTCAGTAATCTCTTTCCAAACAAGGACAAAGTTTTCCATTTCTTAGGCAGGTATTTGTTTCACCCTACAAACAAAGTTTGGGGATTTGTTTCTAGATACTATCAAGCTTATTTAGCTAATGTTGATGAAAGAGTCGGCATCCAGATTAGGGTTTTCGACACGAGACCCGGTCCATTTCAGCATGTATTCGATCAGATCTTAGCTTGTACTTTGAAGGAGAATCTCTTGCCTGATATTGACAAGAAGCATGATAATATTGGTTCATTAACAAATTTGAAGTCGAAATCGGTACTAATGACATCCTTAAACTCTGGTTATTTCGAAAAAGTAAGAGACATGTATTGGGAATATCCAACTGTGACCGGAGAAGTTATTGGTGTTTACCAACCAAGCCACGAGGGATATCAACAAACTGAGAAGCAAATACACAATCAAAAAGCTTGGGCAGAAATGTATCTATTGAGTTTAACCGATGTGTTGGTGACTAGCTCCTGGTCTACTTTCGGCTACGTGGCACAGGGGCTCGGAGGTTTGAAACCTTATATCCTATACAAACCTGAGAATGAAACTGCTCCTGATCCTCCATGTCGACGTGCAATGTCAATGGAGCCGTGTTTTCATGCTCCTCCTTTTTATGATTGTAAGGCTAAGAGAGGCACTGACACAGGTGCAGTTGTTCCTCATGTAAGACATTGTGAGGATATGAGTTGGGGTCTTAAGGTTGTAGACCAATAATAGTTAGTTAGCTAGTTATTGAAGTCATGAATTGGATACCACTAGTTATTTTGCTGTACGATAACATTAGTTACTGATTTCAAATTTATATAGTTTTCTACAGAAACCATAGCTCCATAAGATATAATTGCCATCACAATTTTTCGGTTATTGAGTGCCTGGTATATTGGGTTAGCTTTCTTTCATATTGATATTGATATTGTTGTTTGTAGTTGCGTATTGTTGAAATAACAACCTTAATTTTCTCAGTTTAAGAGACTCTTAGTTACTGAAACAAATAATAGTGAACAATATGCATAAAAAGATTCATTTATCGTTGAATTGTTAGTTGGGATATGAGTATGCTTGTAGATGATTTTTGGTTGATAGGAGTGCCAAGTGCCAACATAGTTGGGATGTCTTACAACCAATGGGATGTCTTAAAACCAATTTAATGCATGCACATACTCTTGAGTCTTGACTTACCTATGACTTACCAAAAAACGATGTTAGTAGAAGAAAGAAATGAGTTTTGAACTTCTTACACCATACTTCAATTTTTCAAACCGTTGGATTATTATTGTTCCAAGATCTTATAATTTAAGGAAGACTAAAGTGCAATACATATTTACTTTTCACGAAAGATGAGTGTAAATCAAGCTTCTTTTAAACTTTGGATTGTTTGCGAGTTGGGTTTTGGAGGAAAAAAGGAGGGGAGATCATACTTTTCTATTTTAAATTAAGACCGGTAAAAATTGTTTTTAAAAATGAATTGTGTTCGCTAAATGTATTTCACGAACAATTATAATGTTGGTCTTTCAATTTTTTATTTTTTTTAAATATCAATATATATAATCAAAGTGTAGAGTTAATCTTCTAAAACCCAACTTGCAAACAAAGCCTTAGGAGAGGGGAGGTACATATTCTCTTGGACTTGGAATTCTTTTCTTAGGTTTTCAACTCATATCTAAAATTTTCTTTTGATTTTAACCCTTTACAATGTGAATTTAGAGTTTTTGATTTTCATAAGAACGCTCATTTTTATGCAGTTAAATAGAATTTGTATCAGGTCAACATGAAAGACAGTTAGAAACTACAAATATTTTGGGTGCACTTGAGATGACTATGAGATCTTTCATTAGACATATAAACATCACTGAATGTCACAAGACGATAGAGATCAGAATTTATATAGTTTCAAATTTAGGAAGCATGAAAACCAAATATTTTCTCAGGTAACAAAATTAAAATTCACTTTTTTTTTGTTGTGACAAAAAGATATTTACCTATATCAATTATTCAACAAGACTAAAACAATAATAAACGCCACAACAACTGCAATTAAACCATCCACATTCACATATATTTTGCTCAGTTAAGTATTAGAAAGCAAGATCAGTACACATGTGTTGGTTTACATTATCAACCACAATTACATAAAGAAAGAAAGCAACATTCGATCATTTAACCAGACAACACTTAAGTGCTCAAATGCCACTGAAACTTGGCTTTGTTTTTATTCAGAACTTAGTTCTTTCTTCCTTCAGATAAGATAATATGGTAGCCATGCCTGCATTGACATCCAACCAAACATTAATAGGGTCTTATTTGGATAACAACTTATAGCATAAACGCTAATCATTTAAGTGTTTATGTATAAACTATTTCTATAACAAATCAAAACATTTATATACAAGTTATAAGTTGTTTTTTTATTAGCTATCCTCGAGAACTTAAGAAAATAAGTTGAAAACAGCTTATGGACATGTCATAAGTTGTTCCTATAAGCTTTCCTTAACAGGTAATTATGAAAATTTGTGTATTCAATGCATTAGAAATTAAAGTATTTGACGTTTTGAAGGAATAATTTCTTAATTTGGAATCTTTAAAGATGGCCCCGAGGGCACTCGTTAGCAAGACCCTTATTTTGATTAGTAAACTCAAATTAATCAATCCAAAAGACCTAGCTAAGGAGAGAAGAGAAAGGACACAAGTAGTAATACTAATATGAAATCAATAATGCATATATAATAACAATTAGAAGGGTGCGGGAGCAATACGTTGATTTGAAAGGAGCACTGGTAACTCCAACAGGTGTGTTGAAGGCAACTTCCTGAAATGGGCCAGCCATCTTTCCTCGTGGAAACCATCCAAGGTCTCCACCCTTCTTTCCTGATGGGCATTCAGAATACTCTTGAGCTACCTGTGAGATCGGCGAAATATTATCAGTGATAAACAATTGAAAAGATAAAATATTTCTATCTCAAGGCTAATTTTGATTCTTATTTCTCATTCCTTTGACCAAACTGACATGCGTATGTATTTTGGGGGAGGGGGGACCAGGATTTCCTGCGGTCAGTAAATGCCGGTCAATGGTCATTGTATGCAGATTAGACAACTCATATTTTGATATCAACAAATCGGATTTAATACAATTCAAAATTTGAGTCGTCTGATCTTTCATCCTACAGCTGAATTCACAACTGCTGGAAATATCAACGGCGTGGAATCCATTTCTGAGCCCCATTTTAAATAGAAAGCCAAATAAGGGTTTAGTGTATACGACAAAACTTAGATACAATTCTTACATTTTTTTTCAAGAGAGATTTTTAACACCCTTTTGAAAATTTCCTGGCAGTATACTCTCTTTTTAGTAGAAAACAGTAGTAGTAACAAATGTATAGCACTACCTATGTTTGGTCCTAGTGCATAACTTCCAAAATAAATGAAAAAATACCTTTGCAAACTCTGCTGGAGGAACCTTATCCCCATTGTCAAGCCAACCATCTTGCAGCTTCTTGTAGGCTTCATTAATCTTACCTTGTTTCTCACATAAGATATGTCTTGCTGTGCAAAGTAAAAGCCAGAAATCAATGTAATTCAAAGAGAAAAACAACCAAAGAAAGTTATCATATATGGTTATTATAGCACTGTTTACTTTCTAAAATCAATGTTCATTTGAAGTGAAAATAAAAACAGAAAACATATGAAGTAAATGGGCCATAAGGTGGTTGTGAACGGGGAAACTTTTTTTACCTTTGACATAGGTGCAAGTACCAAGCCCATCAGCAGCTTTCCCACCTTTTCCTTTTCCCTTGGAAGCATTCTCATCACTTCCACTAGCAGCCTGCTTTCCCTTACCCTTCGACTCCTTTGCCTTTGCGTCTTTTCCCATCGTTTGAACAACTATTCATCATTTCAATGAAACAAGTCAACAACTATTATTAAATTACATAAATCACACAGTAGAAGTCATTGAAAACAGAAACTAAAAATTTTTCCAACATAATTACAAACTACAATTTCTTCATCTTCTATGTTGGATGTCTATCACACATCAGGTTACAGTGGAGATCGTTAGATGATCAGGTTCTGCTAAGCTTATGGCAGAGTTAGTTTCTGATTCATTGTAGATTACAGTTAGAATCAGCTGGTTTAATTTAACATAAAATCTCCACAGTTAAACACGCTTTCTAGTTTTTGCTCTCATCCACGTTTTCGTTTTGATACGTAGCTAAAGACATCGACATCAACCATCTGATATCCATTGAGATAATAACCCAACAAAACAAGCTCACATAGACTCGTTTACATAAATTGATTCATGAGCTCCTGACAAACACAAGGCTCGTAACTACTTTATTGAAATGACTAGCAACATCTATTATGCATTCATACACTTAGTCAGTTACGCACTAAGGTTACACTTGGAGAATGTGAAATCAATAACCTGACTAAGTTTCAAAATTTATGAAGCAAGAATACAGACACAAACACAGACACTGGACATGACACGAAAACTAACACGCCAACACTGATAACAATTTGAAAAAATCACATACTTCAATGTAATAATATGTGTCAGTGTCGGTGTCCGACACCAAGACATGCCTAATTCGAGGAGTGTCCGTGTTTCATAGTTCACAACTCGTACCCACAAAATCACGATCTTTCAAGTTTACTCTCTACATCAATTTCAATCATCTTAGTCCCTTTGGTTTTTAGTCTCTCACGGACTAAAAAAAATAGTACGTAATGTATATTAGCGATCAAAATTGAATAAAATTTATGTGGGAATTAAAACTGAATAATATAGATTGAAATTAAACTTGGGTTTTAGAAACGGGTAAAATTCTACATTAGATTGAAGCTCAAAAATCCAAAAAATAAAATAAAAAAAAACGTAGTTCTATTACAATGATGTGAAAAAGGTGAACTGGAACAAACAAAAAAATCTAAATATTATTTTTACCTCTTAGTACAAATCAATTGAAAAGTTGCAGAGTTTAGAAATCCAGGAAGAACAGTCAAGTATGAAGACTCACGCAACTTACTGACACCAGTCGAGACGAGGAGAATCACATTCCATTTCGTGTAGCAACAGACCCGTTTGGGCCTAAATTCAAACCTTTCATGTTCTTAGGGTTTCTACTATTCCAACCCCCTATTTATGCTAATACACCAACGTATTATTATAAACCAGGGGAAGGGTTTTTATTTTATTTATTAATTAAAGTAGAATTAATGGTCATTTACAATTGTTTTAGAGGAGATTTGAACTTTGTATCTTGAGGTTACAAGACTTGACTCTTAACACCTCAGCTTTTTGTTCTGTTTTTTTATATGAAAAGAAATTAAATTAAGAAATTAAAAGAGAGAAACTAGCCCCTCTTACATCATCGTCGTTTAGTAGAAGTTTTAAAGTAGAAAAAACATTACTAAATAACAAAAATATACAATTAAAATCTAAGGAAGAGTGACCGTGATTTGCTGACAAATCAGCACACCAGTTAGCCTCTTGATTGATACATGTGCAAAACGTTGGTTCTCCATATAGGACGGTGGAGAAGAGAGACTACCTCGTGAAGAAGAGGTTGGCGAAATTCATTTTGGGATGAGCTTGAATTAACCATATTGACCAAAACTAAGGAATCAATCTAAAAAATGATGCTTATAATATTCGACACGGATTCACCCCACAGTAGAGAAGGAGCCAAGTATATTATAGAAGCCATGAATGAACTTACCATAAGATTCTCTAATAAATCTTCCACAAGTAGAGATCTTTGATGAATTTTATGAGACCCACAAAATATTAAACATTACAATGATCATATCGTGGAGGTGTCCAAGAGACCTCTACGCTGGGTCTCAAAGGATGAGCCTCAGAAACAACATAAGGTTCTTAGAGGACTTCCTATTAAATTTGGGTTATTTATATCATTCCACTTCCCATAAACAGCAACACTAGAGAGATTTGTCAGATGTCATGATTCATACCAATATTAGGTGTTGTGACATTCGAATTGAGCCATTGGTACAACCAAGACTAAAAAATTTACTCAAAAGATCCTGTGAGGTAAGACCATTCTATAACATTTTTACTTATTCAAAGTCTCTTAAAACACGCATAATCGTTTCAGGGTAATTATAAAAACCTCGCACATAGATTGTCTAGAGTCATGCCTTTGTGATACCTTTGCCATTTTTTTTGATTTTATCATGAGCTATTTTCCAAAGAGTAAACTAGACTCGAACCCGTACGATGTACGGGTTTTATAGAGTTTCATACATAAGTATCAAATTGGCTATATTATTAATTTTAGAGTTATATTTAAAGTTATAGAAATAATCAAACTAAGTGATGATTGAGAGTGTCGACGTGCAAAATCTAAAAACAAAACAAATTAGAAACATTTTGTTTGTATCAACAAAAATGAATATGGAATCAAACTCATAAACTAAATTCTGTGAAAATAATCAAACGTGAAAATAAACACAATAAAAATGAGTGTTGGTGGCTTAAAAAAAGGCCTTTAGGATTGCATATCTATTTTAGAAGCAACAATATTTCAATTTGAATGTTAGTGGTCCAATGGTAAAAGCTCTAAGGTGTCATATTGGTACTCGGTTTAATTCCTTGCAAACCTATTTTTTTCAAAAAATTTATTTAGACCCGTCATAAAAGGCGGGATTAGGGTTGATTGGAGACTATCTAACATTTATAGATATTAAGATTAAGATTTTTCTTTTACATGGAGTATAAAATAGAACTGGATAATCATTTTGGAAACTTAGGATATATCAAACAACAACCAAGCCTTATCCCACTAAGTGGAGTCGGCTACATTGATCAAATAACATCATAACATTCTTTTTGGATACAACAAACATTCTGATAAAATCATAAAAATGTCTCCGAGAGATAACTCAAGTTTTTCAGCTGAGACATCTGAAGGAGTTTGAGAAGGAGGATAAAAGAAAATCAGATAAAAGCCTAAGATTTCATCTTCTCCAACCTCATCTTCAGCCACGGTTCTGCCTACACTTGCTAAATCCACAATTCTTATATTGCCAAGCTATATTTTCTTCATGTATTCTTTCAAGCTGCATATCCCTTTTCCACTCCAGCCATATATTTTACCTTGCCTACATGTATTTACTTTTTACCTTGCATAAAGTGTGCATTCTCTAATCTTGTTAGAGCATCTCTACTGGTGTAATGATACTCAATGTACAATTCCTAACTTAGTTTTAGTGGGATTTATACCACGTCATGACTCATGTCAAATCATTTCTTATAACAACTTTTACTTCAATGATAACTTCTCATGAAACACACCTGCACAACAAAATTGTGAGAGAAGTCTTTGAGAGAACGTCAAAGCGAGCAATAAACCTGTTCGTAGATATTTGCGATTGCAACTTCATACAAACAGACAGATATTTGTGATTTAGATCACTTTTTACTTTCTTTTTCTAAGAAATCAAAGAAATATACCGATAAAAACGCTTGTTCGGGGTGGGAGTGATATCTTACCTTCCAGAAAGTCAATGACTTCATTATGCTTCTCCTTTTGGGTCTCCAATGAAAACGCTTTTGATTCGAGATATTGCAGGCCAATGCGGCACCAATGCTCGCCGCATTGAGGATGATATTTTCTATACAATCCAGGACAACCATCTATGCGCAAATCTTCAAGACCAATGAGGAGAGGCATGTCGATTGGAAGCAAAATCCTATTAAGAAGAGGACAGTTGTAAATATAGAGCCTCTTAAGATGCAACATATTTATTAGAAAATTATGAAGCATCTTAAGATTGGGACGATAACCAACCATCAAGGTCTCTAAAGTGTCAGTGGCGCCTTCAATCCATGTAGGCAATTGGAATAGCTCAGGAAAACCCTCAAGATGTAGATTTTTCATCCTTAATGTTTGTAACGGTCTTTCGGTGTACGCCCACAAGTCTGCAATTTTGGAAAAATCCAAAGAGGTGAGAATTCCACCCTCCTACATGATACAATAAACAATGTTTTAAGGTCGGGGAGTTTGTCCAACTTGAACAAAAACATCAAATTGTGACAATACTAAAAACCCAAAGTGTGAAGATGATTTAAGCTTAAAAGTTCATTCTCTGACAGGACAAATTGAGGTTAATTAACATAGTGACAATAATAAATACCCAAAGCCTATATTTAATGATTGTCACAATTGAGGTTAATTAACATGCTCAGTAACTTGATACGATTTCTTCCCCCTAATATTAACTTGATTCATATAAAAATATGGAATAAAGCATAGGCAGAAAAGGTCTAGACACACATGAAGATCTTTTAACCCAGTCGAAAACATAACTATCATAATAATGTTTCTAACAACACAAACTCTTGCATTGATTAACATCAAGCATTCAAATACTTATAATGACACATTATCTAAAATGATTCTTAAAGTTTATAATATGTTTCGTTAAAGAACAACTTTGAACACCAAAAGCATACAAAAAGGATCACAATATTGTCAAAATGATTGACTAACCAAGTGATAAACTGGAGTAGGTTCAAATTTTATAGCATTCTAATTCAAATAATTACCATTTAAAATAGTGATTTTAATTTCTAATACACTTTATTAGAAGAAAAAAACTTTGAACACTTTCATATATTGAGTCATTATAAGAGGAGTTGTTGATAATGTCTTACACTGCTATAGTTACTAAAATGTTTAACTCTTACTCTAGTTAAACATATAGTAAAAAGTTTTAACAATTCATTTCCACGTTCCCCACAACCAACGTAAATAACAGCATCAGAATTTGAATAGTGTCAAAAGAGAGAAAAAGGAAAAATTAAGAGGTCTGCCAAATGATTAAAAGTGATTTATAGTTACATCGTTGTTGTTCCTTGACATGGTGTGTTAGGATCACCATAGAACGAGCGTGACTAATGACTGTTTTGCCACAACCGTAACTAATAGAGCAGTGGTAAAACTAATGACTGTTTTACCACTGCTCTATTTTGCAGAAGGAATAAACCATTTGAAATTGTCTCCTAAGTCCAACAAAAATATTATAGTTAGGCAATATAAAGAGACAGGTGCAACCTCAATATCGTTCATGATCATAATTAGCTATATAAAGAGAGATCTGCACTTACAGCCATAAGAAACTTCAGAATGGAAGCAATATTTATCACAAGGTATAGGGTGGAGCCAGCAATGCCATGAAGGGGTAACTTTGCAAGAGGGGTATGGATAATACCTACATATTGTGTACGCCAAATAATAACAAACAACAACTCATAAATTCCATTTGATTCCTTTTTTTCTTTATCAAGACAACTCATTATGTAAGGATCATGTACATTTTTTCTGGTAACAAAGCATCCAAGTTCTGTACCCAATCAGCCAAGCCAACGCAAACTATTGTTAAATTGATAACAAAAAGAAAGCATTTTAAAATCAATCCAATAACTTCTTAAAATATAATCTGTGTCAAATCACTTGTGGATTTAAAAAAATCCCCATCATCACGCATAGGCCATCCAAGAGAAAAGCAATCAAGTGACCTTTCAACAACAACAATAACAAAAAACAGTCAAGTAATGAATGATGAAATGAAACAAACCAAGTCAATTTTAGTAATAAAATTCTGAAGGAAAACAAACCAAAAATACTCATTTAGATCATCATATTTGCCCCATGTTGAGTGTGAAGCCTTTCCATTTCTGCTTTTCTTAGATTCCTGGAATGATCAACATGGTTATTACAATTTTGCAAATCATTACAGGGAACATAGGCACCTGAGATATTACAACAATGCCCATGAGAGATAAAATCACACCTTCTCAATTACTCGGTATAGGGGTGTGATAACCTTTCGTAGGAATGCCTAGTCATCTCCACCATAAGAAGGCTTGATATTTTCACCAGTGATAAATGCTAACATTTCCAGCCAATAAACCATATAGTTCATATGCCATCTGATGTCATACTTGGCCATTATTAGAAAATGTGCAAATCACTAATAAATTTAAAAAGATTAAAGAGAAGACCATTATATTTCAATTGCAAAGACATTGTGGCACAAGATATAGTGAAACATGTGGTATATTTGTACTCACATTGTGAAATATATAGCATAGACACTCAGGCATGAATCAAACATTTGACGCTTCCCCCAAATGAGAAGATACAATCCCATACTCCTCTCTTTCTTCTTCAAGATTTTCACTTTTTATGCGCTCATCAAAATTGGCCCGTTCATCTTCATTGCATTAATTTATGGCAATAATATGAGTGGAAATGCATTAAAAAAAAAGAATATATCATATAGTAAAATACTCAAAGCATTGCAAGAAACTGTTTTTAGGTTTTTTGGATACCAATAAGCTCAAATCTGTCATTTTTCCAGGTCTGACAAATGTTTTAAGCTAGGTTGGCCAATGAATCTCAACTCGGACTTTTTAAGGCATAAAGATGAGACACAGACAGCTTATCAGGTCTATATCTATTTTCTCATTACATTTCCTAATACATAAATTGACATGGTTGTGTGATTAAACTGGATTAAATTTTTTGGTATTTTTGGGAAGCATTGGTCTTGTTCTAATTTCTTCGATAAGTTTGTATAAACTTGTTTCAATTGGCACCTACATTACTTTTTTAGAGACCTTTATTGAAATATAAATTCATGTGGCAGGGCCGTGGCCGTACCACCACTGTAGCTGGGAAGAAGAAGCCTAAAACCAATTTTGTTGAAGATCGTACATATTTGCATCTTTATAGGAGTTTTGATCGAATGTGGATTTTTTTCATATTGGCTTTACAGGTAAACTTAATACTTGGAGATGCTATATGTATCTTTTTTTTGGTATGTATTTAATCTTTGTTTTATTTAAATATGTATGAATATAGTTAAGCCTTTCAAATTTCACCATGCAAATTTTCTTTCCTACATCACAGGCAATGATTAAGCCTTTTTTTACAGGCAATGATTATAATTTCATGGAGTAACTTGGGACTTGTTGGAGTGCTCATTGATGAGGATGTGTTCAAAAAAGTTTCTAGTATATTGATAACATATGCTATTCTCAATTTTTTCCAAGGTACTCAATTCCTATATATTTTTGCTTTTTTCCTGCATCTACTTTTGTCAAAAGATTATTTAAAGTAAATTATCAACAAAAACAACCAATCAATTATCAAAAAACCTCCAATATACTAAATTGATAACACAATCACTCAAATTTTGTGAAAATTCTATATCATGAAATTTGCTATTATCCAAAGAGTTAAAATTGTCCAAAATATACATTGATTTTTAGGTCATCAGGTAAACAATGCATGCATCACCAATTTTAGTCAATTTCACAACACCTTGTGTGCAATTTACACTAAATGTGATTCAATCTCAAAAGATTCAATTTTTTCACAATTTACATGTATAGAAACATCACAAACAAAAACAGAACATGCAAATTAATCAATCCCTTAGAATCACCAAAAAAAAATAAAATCAAACCCTTGGAATCATAGAAACAACTTTCTGCAGAACATGCAACCCAAATCAGTCCAAACCCTTAACATGCAATCACATATCCAAACCAAAGATACAACAGAAAACACAAATAAACAGAACTGCTATATGGCTCGACACCAAAACTCATGCAAACCACGCGAATGAGGTGGCATCCCCACTCTTAAATTCGGTGAGAAATTGGTAACACCTCCCTTATCGACGCCTCACTAATTCGCTCTCCACATCGTCGAACACGGTCTGATGCCATTGCCACAGTGAGATGCTTTTTCCTTCTCTATTTGATTTTTTTTTTTTTTTGGGTGGAAACATATAGCATTACTTGTTAACAATGAATAAGAGAAGGCTGAATTTTTCAAAAACAACTGCAATTTTAAAAGGAAAAAGAGAAGGCTGAATGAAACTATACTAAGCTAAGTTCAATAAATTTTTTGAAAGGATTCAACTTTGAATTGGAGAAATGCATTTGATACTGTGTTTGTGTCTTCTGTTTGCAGAAGCTGAATAGAAGAAATATAAAAAGATAGTGTTACGTGCCAATATGAATATTATATATGTGGTTTCCATATGGAATTGATGGATTCAAGTAGTTGTGTTTGGGACAGTGCTTTCAAAAACACAATGGAATGGTATCTTGTGTAAAATTGGGTTAGTGTATGCGATCCTATCTCAATTACCTAACTTCAATTATATATTTAGGATTCATTTGTGGCTTCTGGCTGCTTATGTATCCACGTGGATTAGATCCAATTTAATGGAGAATAACTTAGTGTGAGTTGATCATGTGTGGCTCAGTCATTTTGTTTGAAAAGGGTAAAATACCGGAACTGCTCAGAACTAGAAGTATTATAACAGAAACAAGGTGAAGTGTTATGCTCACACGTGCTGCTGGACCGAGTTGATCACTTTGCGTGCCTCTGTTTGTTTGTCTAGATAGGGGAAATACTACTTTTTTCAGATCATGTTTCACAAGGAAATTGCATTGGAGAAAGGCAAAGAGTGCTTCACAATCTGAATGACATAGTTGTAGAAATTCATTTTTTTTTATAGTTGTAGAAATTGATGTGAAGGCATATTTGTAGAAAAAACTACATATGCAAGATTTGGATTAACACATCAATGATTGATTGTAAATAGTTTTTACAAATAGATTCATATCATAAAAACATGTATCCAAATGAAAACCAGAAAATGAAATGAAACTGGAAAACAATTCACAATAAAATGAAAACCAGAAAACACCCTGATCCACATCATAAAACACCCTGATCCAAAGCAAATGAAACTGGAACTTCTGTCAAACAGAATTAGAGGAAACTCTCCAAGCTTCTTTTCAGCACATAGAACCGCAACAACGCCTTTTAGAAAAAGAGCAGAAAAGCAGACCGACAAGCTACTCAAAATGCGAACATAAACTGTAAATAGTTGCATACACCATCTGCACAAGATCCTGGACCGAAGAAAAACAGGCCGAGAGAACTCGAAAAGGAACAACATCCTGAAGAAACGAAACCATCAGAGTCGAGATGCAGGCAAGTGTGTAACAGTCATCTTCAACTCTCATCTCCCAAAGCAGCGGTTCATTCATGTCCTCGTGATGATGATGGTTTATCATTCATATGTTGTTGTGCCTATAAAAAGAACAAATGAATGTAAGTATTAATGATTTATATCAAAACTTGATTATGTTACTAAAAAAATTAAAAGAACAAATACCTCTAAGAGTTCTAAATAGGTAATATTATGATTAAAGCTTTGAGAGTAACATGGAACCTGCAAAACAAATATATTGAATCAATTACTTCCATAATACTAATAAAAATGTTTGAATCTAATTGCACCTGATTTACTTCAATTGGATATCTTTGATTTGGATTGAAGGGAGCTAAATGCACTTGAATCCTATCTTGTGTGCTAATTTCTTCATGACTTGAGATGTAGAAAACCCTGCATTTTCAGTTTCTTGAACTCTAGATAGACATAATCCCTGCAAAAAATATAAAATTAAAGATATATATGCTATTACATTTAACTAAGAAAATAAATTTGAAAATTTTCAACATCACCTCTTCTTGGCTTTGATAATTGTTACTCTTTTTTTTGCAATTTTGAGTATTCTTTCCTGCAATCTTCTTCTTCACAATTTGATCAACTTTAGAAGATTTCCTTTTTGAGGGAGGACGTCCTTTACTTCGAGCTGCTGTAGGATCAAGAATTTTAGTTCCCTGATTTTGAACTAAATCAACTTCTTCTATAACCACATGAGAACTTTCTTTACAACTTAATTTAATATTTAAATCCTTGATCCAATTCATCACTTGCAATAAATCATCATCAGTATGTATCCTCACAGCGATTCAGCATTTCCAGCTAAATGATCAAAACCACATTTAATAAGTGTGTCTCCTCTTATTATCTTTTCTTCACCTTGACAAAATATAACAAGAAGGCACTGACACTGTTTTTCCCGTGAGTTGAAGAACACAAAGGATGTGTCTACATAATATACCTTTAAACTCAAATAAACAACATGCACATTGTATTTCAAAGTCTTTCTCATTGAAGAATACTTTGAACCTTGCATCTATAAATCTATCAAATACTTTTCTACTTTCTACAACACAAAAAGTTGAATTCAAACCCTCTGTTCTTTCTAAGAAAGCATTGCAGTACATCAAATAAGCTATTTCTATTTGAAATTCCTTGAATTTTGCATTGGTAATTGTCTTTTGGAATTGAGACTCAAAGTCAAATTGACTTATACAAGCAATTGTTTTATTAAATGAACTGAAATCAGCGATGTTTTCTTTTTCAATTTTATCTTTCAGCACATTGTCATATTGTTCAACAAATTGCTTCAATGTTGTCTTTGAGTTCACATACCCATCGAAGAATGAGTGCATACTCTCACTTCGTTGTGTAGTTGACATTCCAGCCCAAAATGTGTCTCTAACATTCACAGGAACCCAACGATGTCGCTCATCAAATAGCCCTTTCAACCATTCATTATCATGTAGTTCATAACATTCAATCATTTTTTCCCACTTCTCCATAAAATCACTTATGTTCAACGAATCATATACAACATCATGCAAAAGTTTTTTTATAGACTCATAATCAGAGTATCTATCCAATTTCTCTGGAACCTTTTTCATTAAATGCCACAAGCACCATCGATGGTGAGCTTTCGGAAAGACAGCCTCAATTGCATTATTCATCGCTCTATCCTGATCAGTAATTATGCCATTTGGTGCACGCCCATGCATACATTCTAACTAGGTTTTGAACAACCATGAAAAGGTTTTAGTATCCTCATTTGACAATAGGGCGCAGCCTAACAAAATTGATTGGCCATGGTGGTTTACGCCAACAAAAGGGGCAAAAGGCATGTCATACTTATTTGTTAAATAAGTGGTGTCAAAAGTTACGACTTCACCAAAATACTCATAAGCAGCCCTACATCTCGCATTTGCCCGTAATACATTTCGTAAACGACTTTTGTCATCCACAACCATAACATAATAAAATTGATTGTTTTCTCTTTGCATTCTAACAAAATAGTTTTGAATAGCTTCAGCATCTCCTATCCCAAGTCGAAGCCTCCTTACTTTGTCTATATAATTTCTACGATCTTTTTCTCCAAAAGTAAGATTATGTTCTTGTTGCATTTAAAATATCTTGATTTTGTTGGGCTTAATACATGATTATGCTCAAGAGCAACTTTTGAAACTGTAATTGTTCCATCTACGGACATACACACATTTACTCTTACACTGTAATCTTATACTAGCATTTGGCTTCAACATATTCTTTGCCTTGCTGAATAGCTTCTTGCACGATTACTGATGAGTAAATAAATTAGTGTTTTTAATATATTATTTGAGTCCGTTTTATTTAAATTTGATTTGATTTTATTTAATATTATTTCCTTTTTAGAATTATTTTATTTCAATTGCAAGTTATTATATTTCAGGAACAAATATCTGATAGGTTGAGTCTTGGAGCAAAAGAAAGAGGATTAGGAGCTAATTTTTACCCCGAACTATGAGGTTTTGATCCCTCACGGGTGCAGGCAAAGGACCTTCTACTTCCAAATAATAAAAAATGTAAATAAAAACACTCTTCTTTTTTCTTTTAACCACTGCTCTAATTCCTTCTTTAAAAAGCAAGCAATTTATAGCCAAGAAAATAAATAAAATCAAGAGGTTCTCGTAGAATACTACGAACGTTTAGGGTGCTAACACCTTCCCTAAACGTAACTAACCTCCGAATCCTAAATCTTTTAAAATGTGGTAATTTAGAACTTTTTCCCGAAAAATTAAAAGTTCAGTCGTGAAATAAAATTAGCGAGTCAACGCTAACAAAATAGCTTGATTTCCAAAAAATGACACGACAATGCCCATGGATTCTTCTCTGGTGAAATGGTCGTGGATGTCGTAGAGGATGAAGGTGAGGCTTGTTTAAGTTGGATAAGGTTCATTTGCTAAGGTAAAATTTTCCACAAAGCAAGAGAAATGGAAGACGTGTGTCATTCGCGAGACATCATGATTTATTTTGTCGCGAGATTTAGTATTATTCTTTTTTTATATTTATCAGTGACGGATGTTTGACCCATATTGTTTTTATGTAGCAATGATTTTTTTTATGTATTAGAGATAATTATGTGTCTCATGCTTTTTAATATTTATTAGTGAAAAATATTTGTCTTGTGTTTTATTTATATATCGATTATAGATATTTGTCTTGTGTTTTTTATACTATTTACTGATGGATATTTGTTGAATATTTTATTTATGTATAGGTGAGAAAAAGTTGTCTTGTATTTTTTAAATATTTATCGGCAACAAATATTTGTCTCATGTATTAATAAAATTCATTGTTTATAAACCTTATTTAGAATCTGAATTAAATTTTAATCTATAATTTAATTCTTTTCATTTTTGAAGAAATTTAAGTCTTGTCATTTAAAATTGTTTTAATGACTTGTATATATTTATTTTAAGGAAGAGTTGTTTGTATGTTAAATGCAATGGAAGATTAGTTTTTTTAATTTTTAATTTTTTTTATAAGAGATAGGAGATTACTACGTGCATTTAGACATTTGGTTGGTTTTCACTACTATTTGTTATTCAAATTTTTTCTAATGCTTTTAATTAAGGATATTTATGTAAAGGGACTCATATTTTCTCTTTTCCAATCAATATTAATTATATTTCTTTATTTTGTGTAAAATTAGTGACAAATAATCTTAAAACAAATGGAGTAGTATTTGATGAAAATTTGCTTTTTAATATTTTTTTTGTCCTCTAGTGGTTAGAATTTCACATGAATAAGTGAGGAATCCGGGTTCGAACCTTTGCATGTGTAATACGATGAAATGCTCACAGGACGCTTTGTAATAATTTTTTTAATGGCTTTGCATTGCAATAATTGGCACCGAGAATTTATCAATCACAATTAAATACGTTTCCCTTTTTGTTGAGGTGGAATTAATTACGTCTCTCACTGTTCATAAAATGATGGAGTATCGAAATATATACTACTACAGTACATCATCATCATAATTCGAGGAACCTTATTATACTAATTTTAATTTTCCAGCAGAGATTGTTGAACTAGTTGTTTTTTGCTGGGTTATTATTTCACTTGTAATCAATAATCACAAAATCAAAACTTTCTCCTTTAAATTCAAAT